>Ga0187847_10000312_pt1 | contig 57060 bp, 58 predicted proteins | sample June2016WEW_4_10_FD_132458 | JGI IMG/M metagenome (GOLD analysis project Ga0187847, IMG submission 132458) | Peatland microbial communities from SPRUCE experiment site at the Marcell Experimental Forest, Minnesota, USA - June2016WEW_4_10 | ecosystem: Environmental > Terrestrial > Soil >...
GAAATCAGCTCACGAAGCGTCAACTTCGCGGCTTGTCTGTTTTACTACAGGATTTCCAGGGGCCCCAAAGGGTTCACCCCTTCAGCTGTTCCCCAATGGTTCAAATGCTGTGCATAGGTCCGGTGTAATCTCTCGTGATCGGACTTCTGAGCTGAGTTCTCCCGTATCGATGGTTGCGCTTGCATCGTGCGACTTGGCTGCGAAACCTCGTGCAGGCGTGGTGCCGGTATCTTTCGACAACACCCGAGCGAAGTTGCGCGGACTCATTCTGGCTCGTGCTGCGAGTATTTCGACAGGCAAGCTCTCGTCTAAAAGATCGAGCACCCAGGAACGAATTTCCTCGATCTGTTTGCGGTCGGAGGCTTGCAAAGACAACGCAGTGCTGAACTGTGACTGGCCACCGGCTCTCCGCATGTGAAGGACCAACTCTCGCGCCACACTGAGCGCGAGCGGCAATCCGAGATCCTGTTCCACCAAAGCCAGTGCGAGATCCATTCCAGCCGTCACGCCGGCGGTGGTGTACGTGTTTCCATCGCGTATGAAGATCGGGTCAGGATCAATGGTGGCGGTCGTACACTTCTGCGCGAGTTCAGCGGCCCACTTCCAATGCGTGGTTGCGCGTTTGCCGTCCAGAAGACCGGCAGCGGCAAGCAAGAAGGCTCCCGTGCAGATGGATCCGATGCGCCGGACCGCGGTGCGATTTTGCGCAGCCAACTTCGCAATTGTTCGTCCCGACCCGCCGTTTCGAGACCGCTCCCGCCCGCAATGAGCAGAGTGTCAATTGGCTCCCGCAGGCTGCGAAACGTCTCACCTCCGACCAGTGTCAAGCCGCAGTTTGTGGCCACCGCCTTGCGCATGGTCGTACTCGCCAAGACCACCTCGTAAGGGCGCCCGCCTTCGGGGTGCTGTTGGACGAACAATTCCGCCGCACGCACAAAGACCTGAAAGGGCCCCGCAACGTCAAGGATTTGCGTGCGTGGAGCCGCCAGGAAGACAATCCTCCGGGGCCCACCGCGATAGTTCTTCAAACTCAACATGCGCTCATGCTAGCGATGCCGGGCATTGGCAGCAATGACAAAAGTTGATCAATTCCTGCCAACGCCTTTCCGGGGAAAAGCTCCCGTCCTTTTTGTGAAAGGAGAAACACCTCCCGCGCACCCGCTCGCAACAAGTCGGACGGCAAGCCAGCCGGTATTGTCGCGGACGATCGTGCCGGAGGTCGCGGTCTGCTGTTTCGCGATAGAGGCGCGGGTGCGTCCTGCCCATCGGCTGGACGCTTCTCACCCTTGATGGCAATGGTCAAAAGCGGTTTCGGATTCCGTGCCCTCGACCTTGGTTATCGTTGAGCCCGAAATGGTCGCAGCCGGGGACTCGCAAAGGCTCTCGCCTACTTTGGACTTGGAAGGTTCGGAACGAACAACCCGGACGACCGTTCTTTCCTGCCAGACCTGAGACCGGATCCACCAGATGTGCCCTGAAAATAGCGATTGGGGGTGTACCGCACATCCCGGCCAACTGCGCGCGCTCGCATCGACATTGGCGAGACCAGCGTCTATCCACGGGGTACGGCTAAAGGCAGCACCAGATCAGCGCGGACGCCCGATAACCGTCGACCAACCAACAGGTGTCAGCGATAGGCGGCCGCCTGGATGCTGTAAAGCTCGGAGTACTGACCACCGGCGGCCATCAGTTCATCATGGGTGCCAACCTCCACGAGTCGGGCCCCATCGAGCACGACGATGAGATCCGCCATTCGGACCGTCGAGAAACGGTGAGAAACGAGGAGCGTGAGACGTCCACTTTTCTTTGCGCCAGCGCCGCGCGCAGCCCCGGCGTAGTGCTCGAAAAGCGCGTGCTCGGTCTCGGCGTCCAGTGCGGCGGTGGGTTCGTCGAGGATTAGCAGCAGAGGCTGATCACGCATGAAGCCGCGCGCCAGCGCTAGTTTCTGCCACTGTCCGAAGGATAAGTCGACTCCGCCCGGCCACGTCGGACCAAGCTGGGTGTCGAGGCCTGAGGCCAGGCGAGCGATGACGTCACCCGCTCCGGCGCGATCGAGCGCCGCAATTATGGCGGGCTCGTCATCCAGTCGGGAGAGGTCACCCAAGCCAACCGTGTGCCCCGCGCGAAACTCAAAGCGGAAAAAATCCTGGAACGCTCCGGCAAGATGCGCCCGCCAATCTCTGGCCGGCATGCGCGCCAGAGCCATGTCATCCACGAAGATCGAGCCGGAGGACGGCTCATACATCTTCGCAAGCAGCTTGACCAAGGTGGTCTTGCCGGCGCCGTTCTCACCGACGATTGCAACCACCGCACCCGCCGGCAGCGTCAGCGACACATCGTCCAACACAAGGGGTGATGCGTCGGTATAGGCGAACGACACGTGGTCGAAACGGATGCCACGGCGCAACACGTCAGGAACCCGCAGTTCGCCCGACGCCGCGACAGAAGCGGCGTAGTTCTCCAGCCACGCCAGCCGTCGCGAGCCATCCATCCAGAATCCGCGCAGAAATCCAATCTCGCCGACCGTGGCTCCGATGTATGCCGACAGCCGAGCCCCCGCGGCCAGCACCAGCAATATTGCACTGGCCGGGGCGCGCAGGCCGGACGAGACGAACACGATCGCGCCAACGTAGGCCACGCCAAACATTGCCCAAGCCAGCGCATGCCATAAGGCCGATCCCCAGCGAGCCGCCGCCACAGGTTGGTATCCCCGTTCCCATGCCGCCCGGCGTTCTGTAAGGAGGCGGTCTGCGATGCCGGTGACCCGCACTTCTTTCCCGGGCGGCGCGGTCGTAGCGATGGTAAACAGGTGACGCGCAAGACGATTGCTCTGCGCCCCACGCTCCTGCGCAGATCTCTCGACTTCCGGCCGCCACGTCGATGTCAATACGGTCGGAACCGCGAAAACCGCCAACAGGACCAGTGCCGGGTGTACCGACACCAGCAGACCCATGGTCACTCCCAGCCGCAGGATCCAGCCAAGCGTGGAAAACAGCGACACGTACATGTGGTCCAGAACGAACACCTGATCGCGGAGCATCGACAGCCGGTCGAGATACTCCGGGCGCTCCTGATGCGCGATCGTCGCGACCGATGACTGCAGTCGCGCGACATGCGCCTCGAGCGCGATCGTAACTTTATCCCGGAAACGACGCTGTACCCGTGTGCTGATCGTCCGCAGAAACCAGGTGGCCGCGGCCGACACCCCCAGGCCGAGGGCCGCACCTTGCACCAACCCTGGACGGTGCTCCTGGACGCCTTTGCCGAGCAGCATCAGCCACAACGCGAGGAGCGCATCGGGCAGTGCAGCGAGCTGCGACAGCACGAATGCCGCAACCATCAAGCGCGGCTCGTCGCGATATCCCAACTTGCACAGCCGCCACATCGACGACAGTGCGGGAGGCAGCGGCCCGATCGCGCGATTTTGATCAGGAGAGGACGTCATAGGAGGTACCCTCCTCGTCGCGAATATTGAAACGCTGCGCCTGCAGTTCGAACATCGTTCGGTAACGGCCGCCTAGCGCCATCAGTTCATCGTGCGTGCCGAGTTCGATTACTTGGCCGTGCTCGAGCACGCAGATACGATCGGCATGGCGGACGGTGGAGAAGCGATGGGAGATCAGGATAGTCGTGCAATGCCGTGTCGCGGCGAGCAATTGATCGAAGATCTCCGCTTCGCCGCGCACGTCGAGCTGCGCGGTCGGCTCGTCGAGCAGTACCACGCCTGCGCCGAGCTTGACGGCTGCCAGCGCACGGGCGAGCGCAATCCGCTGCCATTGCCCCCCCGACAAGTCGGTGCCCCCGTCGTATCCGGGAGCAAGCACGCTGTCCAGTGAAGCCAGATTGGCCGCTCCCGCCGACTGGAGCGCGGCGCGCACCACGTCGTCCGGCGCGCCTGCCGGCGCCACATTGTCGCGCAATGGCAGCTCGAGGCGGATGAAGTCTTGAAACACGGCCGCAACGCGCGAGCGCCATGACGCGAGATCAAACTCGCGAATGTCGACACCGTCGATCTCAATTGTTCCCGCCTGCGGATCGTACAATCGGCACAGCAGCTTAGCGATTGTCGTTTTGCCGGCGCCATTCTGTCCAACAATAGCAAGCGAAGAGCCGCCGGGAATCGTGAGATCGAAGTGCTTCAGCACGGGCCCGCCCGCGGGATACGCAAAGGTGACATCACGGAGACGGAACTCGCGCGCAGGTGTCGCGTCTGCAGAACGATTGCCGGAGCGCAGCTCTCCCGCGGGCCGCATGGCCGACTCGAGTCGCAGTACCGCCGCGACCGGGGCAGCCGCACCGTCGAGCGCCCAACTGAATCCGCCGAACGCGATCATCGAAACGCCGACGGCACACTGCAGGTAGACGACGACCTCCCCAAGGCTGATGCGGCCAGCGGCAGCGGCGCTCGCCAGCAGCCAGAACACCAGGACGTTCGCGGAGACGACGAGGAGCACGCTCCAGGTGACAGGACGCTCGCGCAGACGCGTGGCCGCATACTGCAGCTCATGCAAGCGAGTGCGTCGGGCGATGAAACGGTCGATCGTCCAATCGCTCAGGCCGAACAACCGCAACTCCTTGCTCGCCGGCGGATCCACCGCCAGCCGGTAGGCGTAGTCGGCGTCCTGCTGCGCTCGGCGCACTTCGTCGGTGTTGCGGTCGCGCCAGATCGCGCTGTCGCTGAGTATCCAGTGCGTCGCCAGCCACGCGCCCGCGAGCAGGATCGCCGCCCACCATGCATATCGGGCGAGGATCAGCGCCGACGCGACGCCTCCGATCATCTCCACCATACCGGTCGCGATGAAATCCATGGAGATGGACAGCGGCGGCCCAGTCATCCCGCGATCGAAGTCGCGAGCGACGGTGAGATCGCCGGTGAGCGTCGGATCCTCGAGGTGTCCCATACCCGGCGGACGCACACAGGCCTCGGTCAGCCGGTCATAGAGCCATGCGGCCGTGCGGTCGCCCAGATTGGCGCTGACCGCCTGATGAATCGGGCTGAGTACTTGAAGCAGCAAGAAGATCACGCCAACAGACACGAGCGGACCGGCGAGCGGGTTGCCACGCTGCACGGCCCCCACGAGTCCACCCATCGCGATCGCAAATGCCGGCGGCAGAATCCCTCTCAGGATGAGGGATGCCCACCAAGCGGCGGCCAAGCCAGGGTCCGCCTTCGCAAGGACGACGAAGAACTTCCATTCTTTGCGCGCGGTCAGTCGTTGCAGCACCTCCGCATTGTGCCACAGAACCCGCGCAGGTACAGGTCCGTCGCCAACTCCCCAAATGCCCAACCGGCCGGGGAGACGATGTCCACCGACCCTTGGGGCAAACTTGTCCGGGACCAAACTAAAACATGGACAGAAGCCCCGTGAACTGAACACCGGGCGGCTGGGCCTCGTGAAGCTTCTCAGGAGGGCCCTGGGAGGCCGAATACTGATTTGACCCGAATCACGGGCTTAACCCGCCAATCTTTCTCCCGCCGTAAGGTTTCCCGTAGTGTGCGGACTTCAGTGACGATCTCGGCGAATCTCCTTAGAAAAACAGCACCGTGCGGGGTCGCAATGGAAAGTCCCGGGGATACAGGCAGAATTCGCTCCCGGGCCGGAGAGGGAGCCGAAGCCATTTGGTTTTGCCTGCCCGCTTCCCCATCACGGAGTGTAGCTATTCGGGCACGGCAGAGTCGCGTCTGTCGTACCCGGTTCCAGATTGTTGATCAAAGTCGAGCTCAGCAGAGTGCCGTTCTGGTAATGCTTCCATTGCCACTCCCCGTAACCGTTGGCCAGGAAGAACTGCTCTTCGTCGGTGCAACTCTGATGGTCCTTGTCGCAGTTGTAGTGATAGTGAAGTATACGGGTCCACACCTGCCCGATATCGCCGCCCGTCTCCATCAAGGCCGGCGCATCAAGATCCATGATGGCGGTTCCCAATCGGCTTTCATGGTAGGCCTTGCATGCCGAGTAATATCGGTAAAAGGTATCTTCGACCTTGATCTCGGGACCCGCCTTGCCTTCCTCCACGCATCGCACGGCAATCGGCAGATCGTGAACGAATCGTTTAAACGTTGTGTTGTCGTTCCATATCAATTCGGTCGATCGCATATAGACGTTTTTGTCATCAAAAGCTTTCACATCGAAACCGTGCGCGGTAGCGCTCTTCAACCAAAACCAATATCCTCTTTTGGCGAAGTCCTCATCGGGGAACACCTGAGTGTATAAGGGATTGGGCGTACCGTTCATGTATTGGAGGGATCGGTAGTCCTGGGACAACACGAAGTACTTCAGAACATCGACCTTGCCATCCGGACACGAGAAGACTCGGGCCAACAGACTGGCAGGAACAAGGAGAATGAAAGCGAGCAGGAATCGCATTGACACCACCTTGGCAACGGGGACGGCGCTTTATGCAAGTGCCACGACTAGTTGGTTGCGCAACCGAATCGATTGGTTGCCATGTCCCGGACTGCTACTCGCACTCCAGGCGCGGGTGCCACACGTAGTGTACATGATTGGCGACGCGGCGGGATTCGCGCGGCGCAGCTTGCGAACTGCTTCAGAGCCATTCGTCACGCGCATGACAGATCGAACGTCCCCGAGATCGAGATGGAGTTCCTGAGCTTTCTCAATCGCCCTGCCTGCCATTGTCCGATTCGCCACACACTTCCCGTTTTCAAACTGTCCCCACGTGTTCTTCCTAATATTAAGAGCCTGCCGTCGACGAGCCTCAAGGCTTATGGGAGAGCGAAAGGACAGGCGAGGTTCTCGACGCGTGGAACCTGCGACGGTGCATAAGTCTGCGTCTCGCCGCTATTTGATTGGCCTCGATCCCGTGATGAGGATGTCCACGAGTCTCCTGGCGCTCTGCTGCCAGTCAGGGCCGGATGCCACGTGCGAGACGCCGATCAGAGCCCGAAGTAGATCGAATGGCTCCAGATCACTGCGAATGTCGCAGCTGTTGATGGCGCGCTTCACCAGAGTATCAATCGCTCCCTTGATCTGGCGGCGTGAACCCTCATATAGCTTCGAAGGCCCCCCGACGAGAGAGTTTAGAGCGGGGCCGATGATCTGCTTAGTCGCGATGTAGTCGACGAACAATAACATCCATGATCGCAAGGCTTCGATGGGAGGAAGACTCTCAGAGAACTTCTTCTCGGCGGCGGCCAGTCTTTCCACCTCCGTCCGATACACCGCTTCGATCAGCGCATCGCGTGTAGGAAAGTGGCGATATAGAGTCCCCGCTCCGACGCCTGCCTCTTTAGCGATGTCATCGAGGCTGGCGTTCGCGCCGGACCGGGTGAATGCCTCCTTCGCCACGTGCAGAATACGCTCGCGGTTCCGCTGCGCGTCGGTGCGCGGTTTTCGTGGAGCAATTCTTTGATTTTTGGTCGGCATAGCAAAAAAAAGTTGCAACCGGAGACAATCTCCGGTTATCCTATCTATTGATTCGGAGACACCCTCCGTTTTAGCCGGTACGCGACGGCCTGTCAATAGCGGTTTCCGGGTTCTGCGGCTTTGGGAGGTGAGGAATATGAATCCACTCGCTCGTTACCGACCGTCCAAAACTTCCAACCCTCGTTGCGCCGACCTGATAACGATGGCGGAGCGGGAGTTGTCAGCATTCTTCAACGCCATCACCCAGTTGTTCGGGTCAGAGCAGGCGGCGCTCTCGGCAGAAGATTGGCTGCGGGAGTTGATCAACAACGATGCTCTGCCCGCTTCAGCCCGCGAATGGCGATTGCTCACTGCGAAGGTTTCCACTCGGCTCGCAATTCGTGTGAACGCTTCGTCCCTATCGACGGAATCACAGACTGTTTAAGAGAAAAGGAATATGCGTGGGTTTGTTACCGGCGCTGCAGGCTTCATCGGTACTGCAATCGTCCGAGAGCTGATCGACTCCGGTCATCAGGTGCTCGGCCTCGCGCGCTCGGATGCGGGCGCCAAGTCGCTCGTCGCCGCTGGTGCTGAGGTGCATCGAGGTGATGTGGAAGACCTGGAGAGCCTGCGCAGTGGAACAGCCATGTCAGACGGCGTGATTCACACAGCCTTTAATCACGACTTTTCGAAGTAGGCGGAGAACTGTGAGGCCGGCTCGGTGCTCGCTCGCTCTGACCGACCCTTGATTGTCACCTCTGGAACCGCGGCTGCCGTCACGCCGGGCCGCCTCACGACCGACGAAGATGCGGCCAATTCTCCGATTCCACGGGTAGCTTCGGAACAGGCAGCCGCTTCGGTGACCGGGCAGGGAGTACGCGCTTCGGTGATGCGTCTTCCGCAGGTCCACGACCCGGTCAAGCAGGGCCTCATCACCTACCTGATCGCGGTCGCCCGCGAGAAGCGTGTCTCGGCGTATGTCGGCGACGGGCTCAACCGCTGGCCCGCAGTGCATCGACTCGATGCTGCCCATCTCTACAGGCTGGCGCTTGAGAAGGGTGCGGCGGGAGCCCGCTACAACGCGGTCGCAGAACAGGGCGTGCCTCTTCGCGAGATCTCTGAGGCAAATCGGCCGCGGCCTGAAGGTGCCGGTCGTCTCCGTATCCCCTGCGGAGGCAGGCGAGCACTTTGGTTGGCTCGGGTTCTTGATAGGTCACGACGTTCCGGCTTCCAGCGCGCTCACGCAGGCGCGGCTGGGATGGCGCCCAACGCAGGCCAGGCTCATTGCCGATCTGAACGCCATGAAGTATTTCGCGCCCACTGCGGACGCCGCGGTTTTGCGCGCCTAGCCTGTTCAGCGACGGTACGCAGCTACTGAGAAGTGTCAGCATTCAGGAGGTAGAACATGATGAAGACACTTGAGGCGACTTCATTTGGGGCAACTACGACCACAGATGCCGTTTTGTCCGGCCTGAGTCTGCAGGGCAAACGGATTCTCGTTACCGGTGTTTCGGCCGGAATCGGCGTGGAGACGGCGCGCTCCCTGGCCGCCCACGGCGCTCGGATTGTCGGCGCGGCGCGGGATTTGAACAAGGCCAGAGCTGCAACCGAGCGGGTGCGCAAGGACGCCGCAGCCAATGGCGGAAGCTTCGAACTCATCGAGCTCGATCTAGCCGACCTGAAAAGCGTGCGCGCCTCCGCCGACCGGTTGCTGGCAAAGGGAGAAGATCTTGACGTGGTCATTGCCAATGCCGGAGTGATGGCTACACCGTTTGGCCACACAGCCGACGGCTTCGAAACGCAGTTCGGGACGAATCACCTGGGCCACTTTGTCCTGGTCAACCGGATTGCGGCGCTGATTCCGACGGGAGGACGCCTGATCAACGTGTCCTCCGCGGGGCACCGACGCTCGAACGTGGACCTTGAGGATCCCAACTTTGAGCGCACGCCCTATGAGCCTTTCGTTGCCTATGGTCGCTCGAAGACAGCGAACATTCTTTTTGCTGTAGCTTTCGACCGGCGCCATCGGGAACGCGGCGTACGTGCTGCGGCGGTGCATCCGGGAGTCATCCAGACGGAACTGATCCGACATGTGAGTCCAAACTGGTTGCAGACGAGGGTAGACGAGATCAATCAGCAACTGGCAGCCGCGCGTAGACCGCCCTTGCAGTGGAAAAGCATTCCGCAGGGAGCCGCAACTTCGGTGTGGGCTGCGGTTGTAGCTGACGCTGACGAGATCGGGGGCCGGTATTGCGAAGACTGCCGCGTGGGCTCCATGGTCCCCGACGAGGCGTCGATCAGCGCCGTAAACGAAGGAGTGTGCGGCTATGCGGTGAATGCAAAAACTGCCGAGGCCCTCTGGAAGAAAAGTGAAGAGCTGGTTGGAGAGTCTTTTTGAGCTTCCCTCGTTACAAATCATGAATAGGTCTCGGAGGAAGGAAATGCAGATTGATCAATTGATCTCGCCGGGAGCTTTACCCTGCCTGGCACGTCGCTGACCTGAAACCGCGTGGGCACGGGGCCATGCAACTCGCAGGGCGAGATGGTAACAAGTTGGTATGGGGGCCTCCCGGCGACATCGATGCGCCGATCACGGTTCTGCGGGAAGCCGTCGCCAGTGGCGTGAACCACATCGATACAGCCGATTTTTATGGTCCCCATGTGACGAACCAGATCATACGAAAGGCGCTCTCCCCCTATCCCGACGAGCTAGTTATCGCCACCAAAGTCAGCGCCCGGCGCGGCGACGATGGAGCATGGATTCCAGCTTTCTCACGCAAAGAGCTGGTTCCAGCGATTCAGGACAACCTGCGCAATCTGGGACTGGATGTACTCGATGTGGTCAACCTGCGCAGTATGTTTGGCATCCATGAACCCGCCGAGGAGTCGATCGAGGCACCGCTCGCAGTTCTGGCCGAACTCCAGCACAAGGGTCTGGTGCGTCATATCGGGCTTAGCAACGTCACGGTCGCGCAGATCGCAGAAGCCCGACTGATCGCTCCGATCGTCTGCGTCCAGAACCATTACAACCTCGCCCATCGAACCGAGGATACACTGATAGCCGACCTTGCTCGTATCGGCATCGCCTATGTGCCATTCTTTCCACTGGGCGGCTTCACCCCACTGCAGTCGGCTACTTTGTCCGACATCGCTGTCCGTCTCGATGCCACGCCGATGCGGGTTGCGCTAGCCTGGCTTCTGCGGCGATCGCCCAATATTCTGGAGATCCCGGGAACATCCTCGGTAGAGCATCTTCGCGAGAATCTTCAGTCTTCGCTGCTTCAGATTCCTCCTGAACTGATTGCCGATCTCGACGCAATCGGCGGAAATGTCTGAAATGGGAGGCACTACCTCGAAGGGCCATTCTGCGATATGTCCAGAGAGTTGAATGCGGATTCGCGCCGGCGAGTGGCGTAGTTCTCTGACGAGAATGAGCGTCCCTTCTTTCGTCCTTTCGTATCTGCGCCCCGCAGGTGCATACCGCTCGCCAACGGCCATCTTCTTCTCCTTAGCGTGAATAGTGTGCCAGCTGGGTGAGCTGAATGAGGTTGCCGCAGGTGTCTTTCAGCATCGCAATCGTCGACCCGGTCACGTCGGTGGGTGGCATCGTGAATTCGGCACCGCGGCCCTTGATCCGCTCGTGATCGCCCTTTACGTCGTCGGTGTAGAACATGATCGCGGGCTGGCCCTGCTGAAACATCGCCTGCTGATACGTTTTGGCCGCAGGGTTGGCGTTCAGCGCCAGCTGAAGCTCAATGCCGTCCGGCTCCTCGGGCGAGGCCACGGTCAGCCAGCGAAATGAGCCCTGTCTGAAATCGCCCTTCTTGGCAAAGCCCAGTACCTCCGTATAGAAGCGCAGGGCCTTGTCCTGGTCGTCCACGTATAGGCTGGTCACTTTAATCTTCATTTGGTTTCTCCTTATGTCAAGGTTCGCGGTTTGGGCCGCGTCTTCTTCTCGGTTGTCTACCCTTTCGTTGGTGTTGACACATCCATGTGGTCGAGGTGGCGTTCGAGAGCATCGAGGTGAACGGACCAGAACCGGCGGAACGGAGCCAGCCAGGCATCCACCTCCTGAAATGGCTCCGGTCTCAGTCGGTAGAGACGGCGCTGTGCGTCCACCGTGGATTCCACGAAACCGCCTTCGCGCAGCACTCGCAGATGCTTGGACACGGTCGGTTGCGTCATCCGCAACCGACGCTCGATCTCCCCCACCGACTGTTGGGACAAGACCAGGAGGCTCAATATCGCGCGGCGGCTCGGTTCCGCAATGATTTCGAACGCAGATTCCACGGTCTTGATATACTCCAGTGTGTATATACTTGTCAAGGCATATAAAAAGGGAGCCTCGGCAACGCCAGGCCCAAAGAGTCCGGAAGGATCGTCGGCACACTTTTCCGCGTTCTTACGCCAGGTGATTGCAAACCATCCAATGGAGCGGGAAAGCGGATGACTGAATGCGCGTCTTTCCAGTTCGAGGTTGTGAAACTACCCACCAGCAGTTCTTCCGCATGCGATGCACACGCAAGGCTTTTCCCGCCCGGCGCCAGTGAGAAGCTCACCGCTGGCGCTGACCTGGCTACGGTTCCGCAGACCCCGGCCTAGCCGAAGGCGACGCAATTGATTACGCCGAGAGCTTGGTTGCCATAAAGTTGCCATTTTCGTCATCGATCAGCACTGCTTCCGGAGAACTTCCATCCGCCCCCCCGGCGAAGGTGTTGAGCAAATCGAACATAAGCGGAGAGTTCACGCACGGGGTGTGGTCCTCGCCAGCAGCGCCCCCGCGCCCCCGCGAGGAGAGTCTTAATCAGCATTTGAAGTTTTCACAGCGGCCGTCCTTCCGCAATTTTACAGCGGTTCGCTGTCGTCGGTTCGATGGCCAAGGTCGTTCGCCCCGCCGGTGAACACCCGATTTCGCGTTTCCCTCGTTCGCTCACTGATCCTGAGAGACTGCCTGTCCATCAAGGTGTCTCGATTATTGATTCTACAGCCGGTTCGCTTGACCCGACCGGACCTGAAAACTGCCGCTTGAGGTTGGAGTGAACACGCAGCATCCCGCTGCCGTTCAATCCGTTGCTGGCTTTTGGCGGTCGTTGGTGAACGATGACGAGAAAGGACAGCAAATTTGAGCAAGAGCCAGCCTTTTGTGATTGCCGAAGTGAGAACGGCCGCCGGTTATTGTGGAGGCGGTATGGGAGGGGCTGGAGAAAAAGCCCGCGGGGAAGAGAAAATTGGCGTCAGCGGTCGAATAGAAATGGCAGCGGCAGAATTTTTTCTGCTCGAACGGGCGAGTCCGGCCCCCGTGCAAGCATTTTTTACCTCCATTCTTGACCAGCCTCCACGGTGTTTCGGACCTATCGACGCATCTTTATATTCATAGACTTAGTTCACCTTAAGAGTTCTTGAGGGATGCGTCAGGACTTGGTCGGGCAGAATATGCAGAATCTCGCCTGACGCCGTCACCCCCGTTCGGCCCATTCGGCGGTTCCGGACGGGAGTGGACCACTAAGCCAGGGTGAAAAATTGAGAGCTGGGATTGGAGACCCTATGAAGAAAACGTTGAGTTTAGGAAAAGAGATTGGGTTCGTTTTTTGGCGCGACGGAAGGCTCGGCGCGATCGCCGCCGTTGTCATGATTGCTCTTGTTTTGCTCAGCGCGGCGGTGACGCAGGCTCAGACTTACACGGTGATGTACAACTTCCCCAGCCTGGGCAATGGCGCCAATCCGACAAATCCAGGCATCATTTCACAAGGACGCGACGGCGACCTTTACAGCACGACGCTGGACGGGTGCGGCGGTTTCAACTTGTTTGGGGAGGTTTTCAAGATCAGTTCGGCGGGCAAGTATAAGGTTGTGCTGTGCCTCGACAACTCCGCCTACTCTACCTTGGGCGGTCCTTACAGCGGCGTGACACTCGGTAGCGACGGAAACTTCTACGGCACTACTTACGGCGGGGACTACAACGGAGCTGTGTTTAAAGTCAGCGCGGCCGGCAAACTGACGGTGTACGATGTGTTCGGCGGCGTTCCCAACATCGCGAGTCCTTTTTCGCCTCCGGTTTTGGGGATCGACGGTAGCCTCTACGGGACTGCCGATGACCACGGTTCTTCGGGATGCACATACGGATATGGCGGTTGCGGTGGTATTTACAAGATCCAGACTACGGGCAAGAACTATTTGGTGACGAAGTTATTCGAGCAGACGGACGGGGCAAATTCCGTTACTCCGCTGCTACTTGGATACGATGGAAACTTTTACGGAACGACCTCGGAGGGTGGGTCCTCGCTCGGTGGGGGCTACGGAGGCGGCGGAGTTATTTTCAAGATCACTGCTTCCGGAACCTACAGCGTGCTCTACAACTTGTGCTCGAAAAGCGGCTGCCTGGATGGAGCGGGTCCGCTGGGCGGATTGGCGCAAGGAACGGACGGCGACTTTTATGGGACGGCAAGCGACGGTGGCACTCGCACCTATGCCGGCTCCTCCCCAGGCGGAGTCGTCTTCAAGATCAGCGCCAGCGGTGATTACAGCGTTCTTTATAATTTCTGCTCAAAGCCGAACTGCGCCGATGGGAATATTCCTTACGGCGGCTTGGTGCAGGCATCGGATGGGAACTTCTATGGGACGACGCAAGTTGGAGGCGCGAACAACGATGGAGTGGTCTTCCAGTTGACGCCAGCCGGGGTGCTTACGGTGCTTTACAACTTTGACGGCACACATGGGGAGTATCCGGAGGGAACGTTGATTCAGCACACAAATGGAATTCTTTATGGAGACACGCAAAGTGGAGGGGCTTCGAACGATGGCGTGTTCTTTAGTCTGAATATGCACCTGCCGACATTTGCCAAGCTGGTGACCTGGTGGGGGAATGTTGGTGGGACAGTGGGAATTCTCGGGCAGGGTTTCAAGACGGCGACCAGCGTCTTGTTTAACGGCGTTCCTGCGACTACGTTCAAAACCACCGGAGATACTTATATTTCTGCGAAGGTTCCGGTCGGTGCAACCAGCGGGAAGGTCACGGTGGTTACAGCGAGTGGAACGCTCACCAGCAGCCAGGAGTTTGTTGTGCAATAGGGAGGGTTCCGATGTTGGGCGTGAAGTCCAGCGATTCCCGACCTTACCCGTTGCAGTTGGGCGTCGCCACAGGGCCGGAACGCTTCATCGCACCTCTGGCCGAGCGGGAAGCCGCAGCACTCGAACGGATCTACAGACTGGACGGGTCAGACTCCAGAGGACCGAGGGGGGCCATGGACCGGCGAAGAACCAATGGTGGATGCCGTCGCGGCTTTTGACCATCGCCAATTGAGTGTCCGACGAATCGAAACCGGTTGGACCAACGATTCCTCGAGCCAGCCCGTGTTTACCGGCAGCATGCTGTGGGTTGCCACAATGTCTTCCTCGATTTCCAAGCGATGGTGACGGCAGCCGTAGTTCGTGCCTGGGCCCGCAGCCTGACCATTGGCAACGGACACAAGACGACACGCGCGAATGCTGCGACGCTGTCGTTCGGAAGACGCAAATTCGCTTGCCTATCTCTGAATCAGGAGGGCTGAGATGACTGCTCAAGCAGCCGCCTTAATAGCCGTCTACAAGTTTGACACCAGCTCCGACCGATCGTGCCGTGTGCACGCCTTGCACATTGTTGTTGCTCGACAGCACCTTCAGGTCAGTTCCTCCGTTTAACAGGTAGGAAAGGCCCGTGTCGTGCCGTCCATTGGCACCAAGAATGGTGTTGCCGACCACATTGATAATGCCTGCACCGTAGTTGACTTGTGGGACCCCAATAAACACGTAGTCTCCGTTGGCAGGTTCTTTGGCGAACATGAACACTTTGTTTCCGTTTATCCCCGAGGCTGCTCCTCCCCCCACGGTGCATGCAATTCCGTACCAGGTATTGGATCCACCCGAACCGCCAAAATCCTCGATGTAATTCTCGTCGATCGATGTGGCCCAGCAACTATTGGCAAAGATGGCGTGCTGCTGGATACCGTAGACGTGATTGCCGCGTACCGTCCAGCCCGCGGCATTATCCATGTAGATCGCGGATTGCCCTGAGTACGCGACCCAGGAATCCAGGAGGCTCCAGTCCGTCACACTGTTTCCAGGATCAACCACGTGAATTCCTACTGATCCGGAATTGGTTACGAAGACATTGCTGATGTGGCCATTGACTTGCGAACCCTGGAGGGCGACGCCGTTTTTGCTAAGACTGGTGATTTGAATGCCGTCGGCGGGAGCATTCTCCACTTGTATGTCCTCGATGACCGTAAGCCATGAGCGGATGACGAGCGCATTTGTGGTGGAATTTGCGGCACTATTACCGTCAAGAGTGAGATCGGCTACGCGAACGGGATCGCCGGTGTAGGTCCAGTCTTCGTTCCAGCTGTCGGAAGCGAGCAGCGCTGGCAGGTTGGCGCCGCTAGCCTGTCGAAGGATGGTCCCCGTCCGCGAATCGCCCGCATAGGTGCGAGCGCCGAGCAGAATAATGCTGGCGTTCAGCTGGCAGATTCCGTGAATCTGGATCCGATCACCGGAGTGGCTGTTCTCAATGGCCGTATTCAACTTGACCGCGTCCCCACTTGTGTTGGCGCAGATCACGTTCACTTGCGCGGCGAACGCCGCCACGCCGGTCAACAGAAACAGACCGGAACAGCAGGTTCGAACGGCAACGCCGAGCTGGCGCATAAATCCGCGGCTCATTCGCAGTTTGCCGCGCGGTGGCCGAGGTGCCGCGCTTTGTGCGGCAGGCTGTTTCGGCCAGGGAGGCAAGAAATTGCACACGGTGAGAAGCGGAGCAGCAAAGTGGAGCTTGGTTGACATGCACGTACCTCCATTGGGCAGAAACACACCGTTGGCGCCAAAGTCGCGAAAACTGGGGAATTTTTGTCCGGGCGCAACAAATGGCTGATCAGGATCTGGGTCATAATCTATGGAGATGAAACGGGATCCCCTAGCTGAGAAAATGCACGGCAATTTCCAGTACGCGCCTGAAGCAAACGACTTCATGCATACCGATGCAAACGGAGTCGGGATCCGAATCGTCATAGCGTGGTCGACTTCATGCTTTTGGACCATCTTTCAACGGTCCACACTGTCATCCCACGCATCTTCAGCGCCGCGATTTCACAGATCCTGTGACTTCCCGAACTGTAGGAGAGAAAGCGTGTTGGATTCTGGGTGGTCGAGTGTGACCTTTGAAATTGCGCCAACGAGGTCGAACACGTGCGTGATCTCTGTCGCGGATCTGCGAGAATTTGCCCTAAGCGATCCACCGGTGGCCGGTTTGGTGTACATCGCGGCCAACATGCCGGATGCCGGGAGAGAATGAATCTGACGACGGAACGCGCTTCCCGAGCGACCTCGGTGAGTCGAACGAGACAAAGAAGACAGCCAGCGGCTTCACCCATCTCGACCCGGCACAATTTCAGGAGTATTTCGCCGCCGACCTGCCGGCGGAGCACCTCGCTTTCATGGCGCGGTGGCAGGTGATGAATAAGGCCGAGAATCTTAAAGGAATCGTCACCACGCCTGCGGGAGAAGTAAACCAGGCCGGATGTTGGTGGCCGCAAACGACCGACCGGTCAACCCCGATCTCAAACGCTGGTATGCCACGCGTGCCGGCAGCCACACAGTCGAAGTCCCCGGCGCCAGCCACTCGCTCTGCGTCTTGCACCCGAAGGAGGTTACAGCACTGATCAAACAAGCTGCGGCGCGCGTTCGCCAGACAATTTCGACCGCGTCACTTTATCTCTTGACGCATCCTATCGACATTTCGAACAATATTGCGACGGCCCATCGGGCCGGTTCGTCGCAAAGCAAGACTGTCGCGATGCACAGAAGGAGTTGTCGAGGAGGACAAGACAATGAGTGCAATCAGCAATGTGACCGTGATGGGCATGCGGAAAGAGACCGACAGCCTCGGCGAAGTGGACGTGCCTAGCACGAAACTTTGGGGAGCGCAAACGCAACGCTCGCTCGAACATTTCAGCATCGGACAGGATCTGATCCCACGCGAGATGATTGCCGCCTACGCAACTCTGAAAAAAGCCGCCGCCAACGCCAATCACAGCGGCGGGAGGCTCGACGACGAGCGTCATCAACTCATGGTTCGGGCCTGTGACGAGATCCTCTCCGGCCAGCATCACGATATGTTCCCGTTGCACGTATGGATGACGGGAAGCGGCACCCAATTCAACATGAACATGAATGAAGTAATCTCCAACCGCTGCTGCCAGCTTGCCGGTACGCCGGTTGGGAGCAAGACGCCAGTGCATCCAAATGACCACGTCAATATGTCGCAGTCGTCCAATGATTCCTTCCCCTCCGCGATGAACGTCGCAGCGGCGGTGAATGTAAAGCAGCGGCTGATGCCGGCGGTTAAGGCTCTGCGCGATGCAATCGCAGCGAAAGTTGAGGAGTGGAAGGGCATCGTCAAAATCGGCCGAACCCACATGCAAGATGCCACGCCTCTCACGCTGGGGCAGGAATGGTCCGGCTACGAAGGCATGCTGGCGGACGATCTCGATCGGATCGAAGATGCGCTCAAAGGTGTGTATCGCCTCGCGCTTGGCGGCACAGCCGTCGGAAGCGGGATCAATGCAGCGCCCGGATTTGGTGAGGCAGCCGCGGCCGAAATTGCCAAGCTTACCGATCTGCCATTCGTCAGTGCTGCAAACAAATTCACCGTGCAGGGAGCTCACGATGCCTTGGTTCAACTCTCCGGCACACTGCGCACACTCGCGGTCTCGCTCTACAAAATCGCCAACGACATTCGTCTGATGTCCTGCGGCCCGCGCGCGGGCTTCGCCGAGTTGGTGATCCCGGCCAACGAACCCGGCTCCTCGATTATGCCCGGTAAAGTAAACCCCACCCAGGCAGAGGCGCTGACCATGATCGCCGCGCAGGTAATGGCCAACGATGTGGCCGTCGGTTTCGGCGGCGCGGGCGGATATTTGGAGATGAACGTCTACAAGCCTCTCATCATCTTCAACGTGGCTCACTCCATTACGATCATGACCGACGGATGCACCAACTTCCGAAGATTCCTGATCGAAGGAACGAAGCCCAATTTGAAGAAAATCAAGGAATATGTGGACCGCTCCCTGATGTTGGTTACCGCACTCTCACCCGTCATTGGCTATGACAAAGCGTCGAAGATCGCGCACTACGCGCTGGATAACGACCTCACCCTCAAGCAAGCCGCACTCAACCTGGGATTTGTAACCGAAGACGAGTTCGACCGCGTCGTCGATCCGGCGAAGATGGTAAAGCCCTATGTCGCTGAAGCTGAGTTATCCAAGAGGATAACTACATGACAACACCGATTCGATCCACCGATCATGCCGACGTCATTTTTATCGAGGCCGGCATCATGAGCGCCACCCCGGCAGTGATCCTGAAGCAACTTGATCCCGGCCTGAAAATAGAGTTCCACGAGGTCCTGGGCAGCGAGGCACAGGAAAGCTCCAATGCCTGGAACTACGCCGGCACCGGCTACGCTGCCCTCTCTGAGTTGAACTGCACTCCAGAAACAAGTGCCCGTGGCATCGACATTCCCAAGGCTCTGCAAGGTGACAGCACCTATCTCGATTTCTTCGGCTCCATCGATCCTGAAGACATACTGCCAATGCTTGCCGTCGGCAGAGACGACCTCGCTCTTGAGAAATACCTCATCGGCCATGTCCTCGAATTCTCTAAGGCGCGCTTCGCCGCGCTTCAGGATGCTCCTACAACTCAATACGTCCTTACGTTAGCGGGAGTACTCGAATGTACAACCGTGGGCGGCGAGACATTCACGATCCATCCTGGTGAGGTACCGGTCGCAGAGGATAATTCCGGCTCCAGCCACCAATGGCATTTAGTCAACGACGAGCCCTGGAAGCGGGTGTACGTGGTCTTCAAGCAAGGCACGGATCCTAACTTCCTGCCGGATCCTGCATGAAGCTGCTTTATGGATGAGGATGGGAATAACGACGCCATGACCTTGGAGGACCGTGCCGACCTTGTCCTCGCCGTTGCCCGGGTTCAATACGTCAACGGTCAATCTACCGACCAGGTTTTGGCTGCGGCTGAGCGCTTCGGACACGCTCTCGGAATGCGCGCTGAAATCATGCCGCGCTGGGGCGAGCTGCAACTTAAAGCCGAGGACGGCGCCAGCCGTACCAGGCTGATCGCCGCGGTCACAGCCGATCCTACCGGCGTGGCCATGGGTCGCGTGGCTTCTACGATGCGCATAATTGGGGACGTCGCCGCCGGTCAACTTGCGCCCGCCACCGCAAAGAACTCGATCCGTGCGACCTCCGAAGCGCCGCTGGCACCGACCTGGCTATTCACACTCGCCGCGGCGGCCGGCGCCGTGGCATTGGCGGTGATTTTCGGTGTCCAACATCTACCCGCAGCGGCTCTCATATTCGTGAGTGCGGCGGTCGGCGCCGTTCTTCGTCGCGGTTTGGCAAAATTCAGCGCAAATGTCTTCCTGCAACCATTCGGCGCGGCCTTCCTCGCTGGCGTTATTGGGGCGCTGGCGGTTCGATATCAGTTGAGCTCCTCACTGCGCCTGGTCGCAGTCTGCCCATGCATGGTCCTGGTACCCGGGCCACCCGTCCTCAATGGCGCATTGGATCTTGTCAATGGCCGTATCAGTCTTGGCGCCGCCCGCATAGCCTTTGCGGGGCTCATCGTTATCGCGATCTCGACCGGGCTACTGCTCGGACTCACTCTTCTGGGTGTTTCCCTACCGGTAGATCAGGCCAGCAGGGCCGTGCCCCTGTGGATCGATATGATCGCCGCTGGCGTCGCTGTCGCCGCCTACAGCGTCTTTTTTTCCACACCCCTGCACATGTTCGCCTGGCCGGTGGCGGTCGGCATGCTGGCCCATGCTCTGAGATGGTGGTTACTGGCTGTGCTGGGCTCGAGCGCTGCGATCGGCGCCTTTGTCGCTTGTCTCATCGTCGCGCTGATCCTCACTCCAGTCGCACGCCGTTGTCACATGCCGTTCGCGGCCATCGGCTTCGCCTCCGTAGTTTCGATGATTCCGGGCGTCTTCCTATTTAGGATGGCGAGCGGGCTTGTACAACTTGCCGACGGCTCGCATACGACATTGGAGCTCATAAGCGCGACAATGGCCGACGGCGTCACCGCCATCACTATCATTTTGACGATGAGCTTAGGTCTCATTGTTCCGAAGATGGCCATTGACCGCCTTGGCGACAGATCGATAGAGGCGAGGCCCTGAGGGGCGCGGATGGGCAGCGTTTGCGTCCCGTTATTTCCCCCCTTTTCCAGCATCCGCATCACCGCATCTTGCTTGTTACTGTGACGGCGGTTAGGAAGGCGGCCACCGTCCCGATCTCCCGGCCTGCGAGCGGGATCACCCCCATAAGCCACTTCCCCCCGGGGTGATTCCCCGGGTCGCGTAATCGCATTGTCCCGGATCGCATTGCCGGCGGGGGTCGCTTCAGAAGCGCTCCAACGCGAAATAGGTATTCCAGGTTCAACGCAACAAGAGCGAGGCACCCTCGGGAGTTTGAGATGAGGAAAAAGCTCCCGAACATACAATTTTACTCTGCGTTGACATCGCCGTGACAACCTCCAGTCCGGCTGGGACTAAGACTTGCAGGTGCCATTTCTTCACACAGTTCAGCCATGGACGAATCCACTCAACCTCAGGTTCAAATGGGAAGGTGAATCAATGGAAACGGCTTGCACGCTCATGACGATGCTCCCCACGGTGGGTCTCACCTCTCCCGCCGTTCCCGCGTCAGGGTTCACAACAATTCCCACTGCCGGACCGAGACCCGGCGCAACCAAGCTCGCGGTCTTCACCTTCCGCGGCACTCTGACCCTGGCAGTGCTCTCCGTGCTGCTTCTGATTGCCGGTCATCCGGCCCAGGCTCAAGAGACTGTGCTCTACAACTTCACTGGCGGCGATGATGGCGGACAGCCTTACAGCAGCCTCACCGAACACGAAGGCAACTTCTATGGGGCAACCGAGTTTGGGGGCGCGCTTGGATATGGAGTGATATTTGAACTTTCCCCGAACGGCAGCGGAGGCTGGAACGAGACCGTGCTCCACACTTTCACCTTAGCAGCGGACGGGGGATTTCCACATTCTTCCTTGATCTTCGACAGCGCGGGAAACCTTTACGGAACCGCAGTCTCTGGTGGGGAGAATGCATCGTGCCTTCCTACGTCCAACTGCTCCGGTGTCGTCTTCGAACTAAGTCCCGCGGGGACAAGCTGGACGGAAACTGTCCTGTACGCGTTTAGTGGCGGGGCGGATGGCGAATTCCCGCAAAGCGGTCCGATCATGGATTCAGCGGGCAATCTCTATGGCACAACTTACAATTCCAGGGGGGGAAACGGGTCTGTCTTCGAACTGAGTCCGTCCGGCGGTGGCTGGGCCGAGAAGGAAATTTACACCGTAGATGCAAGCACTGCCGAAGGAATGTATGCCGGGTTGACCATGGATGCCGCCGGAAACATTTTCGGCACCACGGGTTCGGCCGTATTTGAACTGTCTCCGACTGGCAACGGTGGTTGGAATCCAACCCTGATCCATACTTTTGCTCCTGGCACTAAAGATGGCTTCGATGCAGAGGGCACTCTCGTGTTCGACAGCGCCGGAAACCTATACGGTACGACCGAGTGGGGGGGCGCCAATAATACTGGAACGGTTTACGAGCTGAGTCCTGGGAACGGAAGGTGGACGGAAAACATTCTTTACTCGTTTCCAGGCAGCCCGAAAAGAGAGGGCACGCATCCTTGGGGGGGAGTTGTGTTCGATGCAGACGGGAATCTTTACGGTACCACGACAACGGGTGGCCTAAGCAGCTTGTACTGCCAATACAACTGTGGAACTGTTTTCGAGCTGGTCGCCCCGGTCGGCGGCGGCAGCTACCAGGAAAAGGTTCTCTGGGAGTTCAACCTCTTCGACGGAGCGAATCCTCTTGCCAGCCTGCTTCGAGACAGCGCAGGTGAACTCTATGGCACGACCGAAAGCGGCGGACCGGGCATTCCTGCCTTCTTCGGCACCGTGTTCGAAGTGAACCCGTCGGCTGCCTCGACAGCAACTACGCTCACGTCCTCGCCGAATCCCTCCACCCGGGGCCATGCGGTGACCTTTACTGCTGTGGTAACTTCCAGCGAGGGAGCGCCGCCAAATGGAGAAGCCGTCTCGTTCATGAAAGGCAACACGGTACTGGGAACGGGAACACTGAGCGGCGGTTCGGCCAGCTTTTCGACTTCGACTCTGCCGCCGGGGACGGCGGGGGTCACGGCGGTATACGCCGGAGACCTCAACTTTGTCGCCAGCACGTCAAACACCGTGGAGCAGCTCGTGAAAAAGGCGACGAAGTAACCCCGCTTTCCCAATCGAAGCAAAAACCGCGCACTCCCATACCTGCTCCTAGGTGCTTCGGATCTCGAGCCAGTTCGAGGAGTGTGGCTGCACTGGCTCGGAGCCGCAGATCATAAAGCAGTCGCTTGTTCTGCCAGGGGAGGACAGGAACTTGTACGGCAGGGTGAAGACGATGTGAAAGTAAAAAACGGGCAACAGCTCCGCCCTGCACTCGGCGAGCCACCATCGAGCACCTACGGACGATGTCGGCCGCATCCAGGGGGGTGCCGGTTCATCGCCTCTTCTTCAACCTCGAAGGCTTCACGCCGTCGAGGCTCTATACCCAAACTGCGGAGGCGATCAGGATTGTTTGCCTGCAGCTTGGGCTTGGGCGTTAGCGTTGTGGTTGCGGATTGTGGCGGCTGCCTCATCGGCGTTCAGCGGTTTGCTGAAGTAGTAGCCCTGAATTTCGTCGCACTGGCGGGCGCGCAAGAACGACGTTTGCGCTTCGTTTTCCTCGCCCTCGGCGAGTATTATTAGGTTGAGGCTCTTCGCCATACTGATGATTGCAGAAGTGATCGCCGCATCGTCGGCATTGACGGCGACATCGCGGATGAAGGTGCTGTCGATTTTGAGTTTGCCGACCGGAAACTGTTTCAGGTAGCTGAGGCTGGAGTAGCCCGTCTCGAAGTCGTCAATCGCCAGTTTCAGCCCCATGGTTTTGATCTGCTGCAGGCTCGCGAACATTACCTCGGCGTTCGAAAGCAGAATGCTCTCCGTTAGCTCGAGTTCGAGGTATTGCGCTTCGATTCCACTCTGATCGAGGATGCCGCGCACGATGCGGGACGAGATGGCGCTCGAGTACACCATCACCAACACCGACACGCGCAACCCGCCCAAATACAGGATCACGAACTCCAACTCACGGACCCCGACCAGAACACGCTGCTGATCCGCACGCGTTTTCAGTCCCTGGATGGCGGCTCCTACCAGCTTTACCTGCTCGAGAACGCTTCCATGGCGGGTGGAGGGGCCAACAATAACGCCTGGTGGGACCCCACGAATTCAGCTCTGATCGCGAGCGGAAGCGGGAACGGCTTCATCGCGCACGAGGTTGGCTACTTCGGCGCGGCCAGCGATTGTTATCAGGACCTGATGAACAATAAGACGCTCGTGCAGCAGTTCGACAGCGTGGGAACAACGGCAACGTTGTCGAGTGCGGAAAGATCGGTGCCCTGGGACCGGATACGACATTCACCGTTGCGCTCGGTTGTGGGAGCGACGCGGCCTCGGCCGATGCCGCCGCCAATGCATCGCTGGCTTCCAGATTCACCGATCGCGAAGCTGCCTATAGCGGCGGCTGGGAGGGCTACGTCAAGAGTCTGCGCCCGGCACCCGCCAGCGTGGCGAGCAACCCCGAGATGACGGACCGAATCGATAAGAGATTGGAAGACGTGAAACAATCAGTTATGAACAGGCATCGCACTATCCACATCCTAAGAGCTTTGTGGCACCCACTGGATTCGCGCTGAAAGGTCTAAGATATGCGAAAAGGGTTTACAAGAAAACCGCAAGTGGACGAGCCCGCGACGCCGATCAAAAACTACATAACGCCAGGCGGCCTGCAGCGCCTCAAAGATGAGCACCGGTTTCTGCTCACCAGGGAACGCCCGGCCGTGACGGAAGTCGTGGCGTGGGCTGCGAGCAACGGCGATCGCAGTGAAAACGCCGACTATCAGTACGGCAAGCGGCGGCTGCGCCAAATCGATGGACGGATTCGCTTTCTCACGAAGCGAATCGAGTCCGCGGAAGTGGTTGACCCGGAAACTCCGAGAGCGGGGAAGGCGGCCACGAGGGCATTCTTCGGAGCGACTGTGCGCTATGCCAATGCCGCGGCAACGGAGCGAGTGGTGAGCATCGTGGGCACAGACGAGGTCGATCTCAACCGCAACCACGTCAGTTGGGTGTCGCCTCTGGGGCGCGCGTTGATGAAGTCGGAAGCGGGCGATCGCATAGTTCTCCAAGTGCCGGGCGGTACGGCATACCTGACCGTGCTGGAAGTGTGTTACCAGCGCATTTCGGTGGAACCGTTCCGTGAACCACCTGGAGCCGAGGCCCCGGCAAAGAGACTCCCTCGCGGAGCCAATCTACCTGACGAAGTTTAGCGAAGCGGCACATGAACATTCCAGGCCCGCGCAAGGACGAATTGTGAGCTGACTCAAGGGTTATTTGTTCCTATTGTTCGAATCCCAGTCAGGATCGCTCGCGTGTGACGGCGCAGTGTTTAGCGACTGCTCCGGGCGGACCGCCGGCTACTCGGAAGTTGGCCCGAAAACGGGCTTCGAGACAACCTGGTCGGAGTCCGCCTGAAACGCGGAAACTTAACTCCCGGTGGGCCTCGGGACACGCAGTGCCGGCAGGCCGTCCTGACCCATGATTGCAGGGTGCCCGTGACCCGGAAATAATTGCCAAAAGATGTGAGGAGACTTTAACAACTGATTTGCGCTTGTGCCTGATTGTTATAATCACGCGTAGTTCTACAATCGGCACTGGATCGAGATCATGAGTACCACGAGAATCCACTGGGGGCGAGTTCTGATCGGCGGGCTGCTTGCCGAAGTGGCTCTCATTCTCGCGATTGTTCCTCTTGGCATGCGTCTCGGCGACAATTTCCTGCATTACACTGCTCCTCCCGGATCCTTCGTCATGTGCTTCCTCGGAGCGCTCTGGGTCTGTCGGCGGATCGAATCCCATTTCATTGTGCATGGGACACTGGTGGGAGTGGTGGCGGCCCTTATCTACGTTGCCTTGACACGCGCGCAGTCCGAACCTCTCGCATACATTTTGGCCCACGTGCTGAAACTCGTGGGCGGTGCATGCGGCGGCTTCGTCGCCCAAGGGCGCCGATCACCGTCTCCGGCGGAAACCGTTCACGATTAATTCACTGTCTCACCGGTTCCGGCTTACCGGCAAGTGGTCGGCCAATCGGAAGCCGGTCCGAAAAATGGGCTTGGGAGGAGATCAACGGCAATCTCTTCGAAGCCGACTTCTCTATACCGATGCCCCTTCCGGAAGTGTTTGGAATCCTGTTCTCAAACCGCTTTACAAGACGTCTCCATGCCCTGAGCCACTTCGGTCTTGGAAGGCTGCCCTAGCGGACTGTGACCGAAGTCGCGACCTCTACGTTTCCTCGAATCGCATTGGAGTAAGGGCAAATTTGATGCGCGCGATGTACGAATTCCTCTCCCGTCGCTTGGGCGACTCCGACCAGCGTAACCGCGAGAAATGCCGACAACACGAAGTTCCCTTGTTCGTTGCGGTTCAACCCGATCTCGGCTACAACCTCGACCTGGTCGTCGGAGAAGTGGTGCCTGGCTTCTCTGCCTACTCGCAACAAAGCATTCTCAAAGCAAGCTGCATATCCTGCAGCAAATAACTGTTCTGGATTCGTTGCACCTCCGCTTCCACCTAGAGTCTTCGGCAGCGCTAAGCCGAGATCGAGAAGTCCATCGTCACTCCGGACTGATCCATGACGGCCTCCTTTGGAGATAACTTTGGTGGCATACAGTGGCGGCATAGTTAGGGCTCCTGGAATCATTTCACCAAACTAGCGTAGCCAGTCAGCCTTACAGATGTCTAGTCAGTACTCACAAACGCTAGCCGCAGTGAGAGACGCCTCGCCTATGAAGCCTGCGATGACGGACTTTTGAGTCCGGATCCAGCGGCGGAGACCCGTCGTGTGAAAGGTGCGAAACGTGTGAGGATTGGGAACTGGTTGACGATTGATCAGTCCAAGGCCTTACTCCAGCAGTCGCCATCCTCTGGACTCCGAGGAAACTTGATCGCGCGAGAGTGGCGCCTCCGATCGGATGCGGACTGCATCGAGCTGAATTGGTGGAACTCAGAATGGAATACTACCCAGTCCGCGAGGAGCACTCTGTCATGCTGTCCTCGTTGACAATAGGAAACACATCCGCGCACCGTTCCTGTCCCGGTGTGGGCGAAACACGCTGTCGACGATTGGACTGCGGGCAGCCGGCATCAACTGTGGGATGCTCTTTCGCCGAGTCAGTCGGCTGGATAAGACGTGGGGTGCGGGAATCACAGCGAAAGCCGTCTGGCACGTCGTAAAGGTGGTCGCCAAACGTGCCGACATGAAGAATCTGAGTGCCCACGACTTGACGTCGCAATTGCGCTCGGTACTGCCATCTAACGGGGGGAAAGAACTTGAGCAAATTCTGTTCTTGCTTGGATACGCATCGGTTCCGACACCGAACGTTATCCCGGCTGCCCGCAAAAACTCAGTCCAACGGTGAACGACAAACTCGGGGTGGAAGACATCTGATTACCCAAGCCGGCTTACGAGGACTGATCACCAGAATGCAAGAGCAGGACGAGAGTGCAGGCGCGGCCTGTTCTTGGTGATGTGCCCTGGCTCCAGCGGTTGGCGATTGCCGCTCGACTTTTCTCCTGGGACCAGCCCGAGATAGCTGCCTGTAGCTTACCGGGCTCTGTTTTCCACGAGCGATTTCTCAATCGCCTTCTCCGCTAGGGGCGCCATGATCTTATACGCGGCATCAGTCGGGTGCAGTCCGTCCTCAGCCAGAGCGCGCTTCAGCATGCCTCGCTCGTCTACGAGGGCGTTGAAGTAGTCGAGATACACAAGGCCGTTGTTGGCGCAGTAGTCTTTAAGCCACTCGTTCAGCGCCAAGATTCTATCGCGCGGACGCAGCGCAAACGACTCCTCAGCACCGTGCGTGTAGTTGTGCACGGGGAGGACGGAAGCAAACACCACCCGGATGCCGTGCGCGCGCGCCAGTTCGGCCATGGAAGCGTAGTTGGCCTCGATGTCATCGTTAGACGTGGGCCCGGTGACGCCGGCGATGTCGTTTGTCCCCGCCAGCATGACGACCACTTTGGGGTGCAGATCAATCACATCCTGGCGAAAACGCACCACCATCTGGGGCGTGGTTTGCCCATCGATCCCGCGGTTGATATAAGGCTTGCCAGGAAAATAATCTGCTAACTTCCAGTAGTCGGTGATGGAGTCGCCCAGGAATACGACTCGTCTTTCGCCGGCCGCCGGCGGCACGAGAGCGGCGTCGGCCTCCCGATAGCGCGCCAGTTGCCCGAAGTCGTCGGTGTAGATCGAAATCCGCGACGCCCGGTACTGATCCAGCCCAGCGAAGCCAGTGGAAGGCATAGAAGGCGCACGCTGTTGGGCGAGGGTTGAAAGGGAGAGAAGGGTTGCAAATAGTACTTGCGATATGGCGCGGATGATTGTCTGTAGCCTCATGTTCTCCTCGGGAAACAGGATAGCCCAGCGTGGTGCATCATGCAGATTGACATTTATGCGGAGCGCCACCAGCACCCTTTACTGGTCGGCCAGTTCGGTGTGGTCGGACAACCGCGAGTCCACAATCGGATTTCGGGGAGAGCAGAGCATTTCCCCCATGAGGACCTATGGCCAAGAACGACTTCGGGTTTGCCGGTCATTCGGGACCGATATCCTGTGTGCCAGCGCGGAGGCGTCGCAAAGAATGCGAAGCCTGGCTAGACGTTCTTTGCGGTCGCAGAATCCAACAGCCCGTACTCTGCTATCATCTCTGTCGAGAGGGCGTTCCTGCGAGCGATTTCACCGTACAATCGTCCGCTATTACGCATCGTTCTTTCTTGCGTGGCAGGATCCAGAGCCACCAGACCAAATCGTAGATGCCACCCTTCGGTCCATTCAAAATTATCGGTTAGCGTCCAGTGAAAGTAGCCGCGAATGTCGTGACCTTCCGCAATCAACTGGTGTAGCTCCTTTACTGCATTCACGATGAGCCACGGACGGATGCGATCCTGTGCATCCGGCACTCCGTTTTCAAGGATGTAAACCGGCTTGCCAAGCCCCCCGGACCGCTCGACCGCCCGGCGCAGCGCCAGCGGATAAGCCTCACCGTAGGGTCGGTCCCATGCGCTGTCCCCTTGCGGCACGTGCGGCGGAACGAACAGCCGTGCAAAGCCTTGGGCAGCATTTCTGAGATCGAAAGCTACATGGAAGCGGCTGTAGACGTTCAAGCCCACAAAATCACATGCACCTTTCACGGCGCCAGCGGTTCCATCAAGCATACTCACGGGAAAAGGAAGCTTGCCGTGCTGCAGCAGATGCAGAAAACTCTCGTTGAACAGCCCGTTCATCAGTGAAGCGATCCAGCGATCCGGCCCACGACGCACGGGCTCCAGGACAACATAATGATGAGCCCATCCGACTTCTGCTTGCGGCTGCAGCTCGTGAATCACGCGATAGGCGCGCAGATGTGAACGAGCCATTGCGCTTATCACCCGCACCGCGGCGGGGATATCGCCGCGCCGGCCAGGGGGAAATTCGCCGAGAGCGTATCCCATCGTGGCGTACACGTTGGGCTCGTTGAAAGTCACCCAACGGTGGCAATGCTGCCCGAGTTCGTCAACCACTAGGCGCGTAAAGCGCTCAAAGAGTTCCGGAGCATCCGGGCTCAAGAACGCGCCTTTCTGTTCGAACCATCGCGGATGGGTGAAGTGGTGGAGGCAGATCATGGGGCAAATGCCACGCTGCGCGAGACCATCGAGCATTCCACGGTAGCGCCGTAGCGCAGCAAAGTCCCATTGGCCTTCCTCTGGTTCGATGCGGCTCCAATCCACGGAAAAACGGAGGGCATTTAGGCCCATATTGTGCATTAGGTCGAAGTCGCGTTCCGCGTGATTCCACCACTCGCACGCACTGCCACACGAATCGCCGGAGCGAATGTGACCGGCCGCTTCCCAATCCGACCATTGATTTTGGCTGTTGCCTTCCACCTGATGGGCTGCGGTCGATACTCCCCAAAGAAAATCTTTCGCGAACTCCAGGGGAGCGGGATCTTTTTGAGAGACGTCAATACCCGAATCGTCGTCAGGAGGCCCGGCCATCTTCTTCGCTATTCTAAGCGATTCGCGCGCGACAGGACTAAATCATCGAGTACGAAGTGGGGTTTGGGAGTTGGTCAACCGGTTTAAGGGTGAGCCTCATTGCTTACTGGCTGTCCGGATGCACACGTCCACTCCGGCCGTTATTTGCAAATGTCAGCAGTCAGTTCCGAGTGCTTCAGCAATTCTCAGTTCACACATGCTCCTCCTGCGCCGTCCATCCCTCCCCGGGCTGCGGAATTCCTTCGGCGCTAAGAGTTTATCGTCGTAGTGGGTCAGTTTGAAAAAGGTTCCCACGGGAGTTGCTGGAGAATGACTCGCGTCGCATCTGCATTTTTGCGCGGGCTGTCCGCATTCTTGCGGGGGGCGCGGCCCTCCTTACTAGTTCTAGCTATCTCCTCTTCATCGGGACGCTAACCGAAAGCTGTCACTAAACGGCCTTGGGGGAGATCCACGGCGCGATGTCCTCGAACCCGACTACGGGAAAACGTCGTCTAAGTCCGCGTGAGGACGTAACTTCCGGACTTCCGGTTCGCCCGGCCATGCGGGAGTTACCGCGATCGATTCTCATCCGGCGCGCGGCCCGAAGTGGCAGGCGGCGGTCGCAGCGGCGGTCGCGTCGAGCTTCTTGAGAAGGTCCTCCACAGCGCTACGAATTTCAGCCCGACGCTGTTCGGTGTCGGACCACGAGGACAACGGCGCTGCGTGAGAATCGATCATGGCCAACGCCTTCTGGGCGTACTGGCGCGATAGCGCCTTCTCTCCTACTTGTAAGTACGCATCGGCCAGATTGTAGTGCGCGTCGGCCGAATCCGGATACGCGAGGAGATTGAGCTTGAAGATCTCGATGCCGACTTTCATCTCCGTTTCGGCCTCACGCAGATGGCCGGCTTTCCCCTCAGCGTCAGCCTCGCGCATGTGATCCTCGCCGATGATGTCTACGTTGACTTCTGGCCACAAACGCACCTTGGGGTCTTTGCGCCGAGCTTCCATCAGTTGCTGTGTGACCCTGGCAACCCCGCCGGGCATCTCGATTTGGTTGAGGATTGCTGCAGATGCCACGGTGTCGGCCGGTGCGTGGCCCGGTGTCCTGATCAGCGTGGTGACGAACCAATCAACAATGATGGCGGGTAGCTCAGGATGCCGTTTGAACAAATCAGTTCCATGACTCCCGGTTGCCGGGACTTTGCTCTCGTCGGAGGTCTCATACCACAGCCACGGCGCTTTCCGCCCGATGTAATGGATGAACTGTTTTTGCGGGCTGGCGGAGCAGTCGTAGAGCCATTCCATCGCCTCGACCGTAGGGGGATATTCGTCATCATCGGACACAACGAACAGCCCGGGCAATTGCGAGGCCTGCCGCAGGAATCGCAGCTGAGGCAGTAACGTTTCTCCCGACATGAGTACCAGGGATTTCACTTCGGCAGAATGACGGCGTGCCGTTTCAACGGAATTGTCGACGCCCAGCCATCCGGCTCCTGCCGCGCCGATTACATCGCGCTCCACGCCCGGCTGCGAAACCAGATATTCGAAAGCCGCGTGCAGATCGCTGTCGTGGTACCGCTGCCTTGCCTCTTTCTTGCCGCCGCTTTCGCCGTAGCCGCGCTCATCGATTGTGAGTGTGTTGATTCTAGCGGCTGCCAACTGGCGAGGCAAGTCGTCCCAGGATGCACGTGTGCGGTCGCTCTGATGGAAGAGCAGTACGCCGGGGCCTGGCTTCGCGGCGGAGAAAAAACTGGCCTTCAGCAGCGTGCCGTCAGTTGACTTCGGGTCAACGGTGTGCGGAGCCGCAGTCCGCGATTGTTGCGCGCGAGTCGCATTTGCGCAGATGGCAAAGATGAACACTGCAAGGGCCAACCAGTTTCGTAGCAACTTCATTCTTGCCTCTCCTCGATTTGATTGCATCCCACGCCAGCCAATCGCAATCACTCGGAATTGGGGCGGCTGGCCGGCGGAATGATTCCGTTCATTCGCAGGTATTCGACCATCTGCCCATAATGATCGCAAGCGTGAGCAACTCCGAATTCAGCCAAATGCAGGCGAGTGGATTTACTGTTAGCAGGTGATTGCAATATGTTTTCGGCGGTCAGCGTGGCCGCTGCTTTGTGACCGAGAGCGAAAGAGTCTTTGAGAATTTTGATAACGTCTGCCTTAGTCTGGAGGTTCGCGGGACCGCCTACGTCGTCCTTCAAGCCCTCGGGGAGTTTGTCCCCGGTTAGAGGCGACCAGATGAACCAGTTCGAAGCAGCGACGTGCTTCACTTGGAGAGCGAAAGAGCGAACCCCTTTGTATTTGCTGCCCGGTATGTTGAGGGCTTCCGGAGTGAAATTGAATTTATCTTCGGGCATCGCTTCGGCGCCCTCAATGATTTGTTTTTCGACGGCGCTGATGTCGCGGTCCACGACGGAAGCAATGGTGGCCGCAGGCTGAGGCGATTGTTGCGAAGCAGAGTCCCTAGCGAGCGCGCTCATTGCGGCAGGCCGGAAAGCGGCGCTGGTAATGAGAGCGCCGGCCGCGACAGAAGCAAGGAACGCCAATATTCGTCCGTTCTTCATTAGAATACCTCCTTCGATTTCTTGAATTCGGATGCAGTCTGTCTCTCAATGCGGTGACAAATCGCTGCGAACGACCCGCCCATCTTTCCTCACAAATCTCGCTCGCCGAGCTCCCTAATTGCCGCTGGGCCCCCTGCGACGCCTACGAGATCAGGAAACTTCCCAGTCTCCGATCGCGCCGATGCGATCCCTGTCACCCGAACATTTCGGGCAATGTCTACTACACAGTACGTCTACTCTACTACATAATACGTGCAATATGCAATTGGACGTGGCAGGCCCTTGTCGGTGAGCGAGGATTGCGCGGTGGTCAGTGTTTTATGGCGAAACAGCAGGCCGTATGTGCGATGGTTTGAAAGATGCCTCTGGCGATGACTGCGGCAAACAATGATGTCAACAGCTGGCTGGCTGCTCGGTACGTCGTTTTCGGCGGCCCGGCCAGGCGAGCCAGGCGATAGCTCAGATGCGATGAGGCTGTCGCTTGCAGAACGCCGGCTTGTTTCGGAACTGCAAGTTTGGCAAGCGCCGAAACTAGTTCTTGCCCGTGTGCACGCCCGATGACAGATTCATCGCAGGAGAGCTCGCGGTACAGGCCGATCCGCTCCCCAGCAAGCCACATAAGCGGATGGAACCACAGGGCGCACAGTGAAGCTTCATAAAGCAGACGGATCAGGTTGTCCCGGCGTCTTGCGTGAGCGAGCTCGTGAATCAGGACAGCGTGAAATTCACGCGGAATGAGTAGCCGGTCGATGCCGATGGGGAGCAGGATACGCGGGTAAAGAACTCCGCGAACTGCGGCAGTCAGATGCCCGCCCCGGAAGCTCACGGGAATGCCGTCTGCGAGAAAATTGGCCGTCCGGCCAGGATCGCTCAGAGGGGCCAGCGCTTGCGCCTCGCGACGCTCTCTGCGTATACGCGAAATTAATCGACTAAGCATAGAGAAGGTGCTTGGGGTTGTATGGATGACTGGGATGACGGCCGTCCGGCCCTGTGTCATATCCCACACCGGATCGCCAATCGCACCGAGCGGCCGAGCCCACGTCAGGTGCGCCGCCCAAAGCTTATCGATGAGTGCTCCTGAAGGCAGAACGAAATTGAATGCGGTGGCCACCCAGATCCAATATTTTGAGGTGGCGCTCGCGCGCAGAATTGATGTTAACGCCCACGCCGCCGAAGCGACAATCGAGGCAAACAGCAGGTGAACGCTGAGGTAGTACATCGCGTGCGATAGACTCATGCACGTTTGCCTCCACGAGCGTGGCCGTTTTTATCACTCTGTGCCGCGCTCTGCAGCGCCTTCAGGTCCCGTAGGGTAAGGGTTCCATTCTCGAGCAGGTTAGAAACAAGCAGTCGCGGCGAGCCGCCGAACAGATCGAGTAAATCCTGTACCAGCCGGCTGCGGTATTGGCTTTGATCGAGGGCCGGCTGAAAGAGCTGGGCATTTCCGATCTTCTTTACCTTTCGCAACGCACCCTTCTCCTCAAGCCGATAGACGAGCGTTTGCACGGTGGTGTAAGCAACGCGTTCGTCCTCAGGGAGGCTTTCCAGGATCTCGCGCACCGAGGCAGTCCCCAGTTTCCAGCACTGTTCCAGAATGCGAGTTTCGGCTTTTGAAAGACGCGGCTCTTTCATGATCTCCTACCCCTCCCGGCAATGCTACTACAAGAAACGGCACGGTGCGATTTCGTGTTGGGTTTCGGGGCATAACTTCCGAGTAGCCCATTATTCGCCTGTTCGAGCGGACAAATCTGCACTGCCTGCTGGATGTCTTGCGAAATGCGGTCGGCGTCGGATCCGGCGAAGCCTGTCGGACCGCAACTCGCTTCCTACGGCTGCACGTTAGTCATGTCTTTGTCATCAGGCTTCGGGAAATGCTTCTCGTACCAAGCGATAGATCGGTCGGTAGCGTCGATCTGATGTTTGATCTCGGAGAGTCCGTGTCCTTCTCGGGGATAGCGAAGGAAAACCGTCTCGACGCCTAAATCTTTAAGCGCAATGAAAAGCTGCTCTGCCTCCGCAATGGGAACATCGTTGTCGTTCTCGCCGTGAATGATGAGGGTCGGCGTATGCGCGGCAGCGATATGCTTCAGCGCGGAGCGTTCCCAGGCGACTTCCATCAGGTTTCCCTGATGCAGGAATTGTCCAAATTCCATCTCCTCATATTGATTGTAGTAGGTCATGTAGTTGTAGCTGACCAGATTCGCGATACCCGCCGTGGGAATTGCCGCCTTGAATTCGTTGGTCTGCGTGATGAGCCAATCGGTGAGCTGGCCGCCGTAGCTCACGCCCTCGATCCCCAAGCGTTCTCGATCAATCCACAGGTAGCGGCGCACCGCCGCGCTGACGGCATAGAGAATGTCCTGGCCTTCATTGCCGTTCTGGTCGCCGAAAACCGCATCGGCAAACTTCTGGCCGTAACCGGTAGAGCCGCGATAGTTGACATTGAGCACAGCGTAACCGTGGGAGGCGTAGACCTGGTTCTTGAAGTAAAAGCCTGGGCCATTTTGTCCGTGGGGTCCGCCATGAATCACCACAATAAGTGGGTGCTTGGACATGGCGGTCATGCCGATGGGCTTCGTGAGAAAAGCTTCCACGTCGAACCGGTTATCGTTGCTGACAAAAGTGAAGGAGTCAACGTCGGCGATGGGCTTGCCCGCGAAAAGTTCATGGTTGAGGTCGGTCAACTGGCGGGACGCGGCGGCGCCGGATTTGTAGTAGAGCTCGGAGGCATCACGCGGTGTGATGAAAGCATAGGCGACGGCGCCGTTCTTGCCCACTGACCAGCCGGTAACAACACCGGCATCCTTGACGACATATTCGGGCTGGCCGCCCGAGATGGGCAGGCGCACAAGATGGTTACTGCCACGCTCCTGCACCGTGAAATAGACAGCGCTGCCATCGGATGCCCACTGGGGCGCACCCTGGCGATTGTCGATGACATTAGCATTGCCGATTTCGCGGCGATTGCTGCCGTCGCCGTTCATGATCCAGACATGCGTGTCTTCCATGGTGGTTTCGCGATCAGTGAGGCCGCGGCGCGTGCCCAAATAGACAATGGATTTGCCGTCCGGCGACCACAGCGGATCGTATTCGCAATACTCGGTAGCGGTTAAGCGATGAATGCTGTTGTCGGCGAGTTGCAGCGTGAAAAGGTCGTAGTTAAAGAACTCATCTTGGTTCGGTTCGCGGTTGGAAGCGAAGACGATTTGCTTGCCGTCGGGCGACCAGTTAATGGAGTGCTCGTCGTAGTTGCCCTGGGTGAGCTGGCGCACCTGCTTTGAAGCGATGTCCACCACGAAAATATGCAGTCGCTGATTGTCGTTGAAGCGTGTCAGTCCTTCGCCAGCGTCGGGCTTGTAGAGATAGCGCGTGATGACCATGGGGTCGTCGCTGGTTTTGGCGGCACCTTCGCCGGCTGTGGAAGAAATGAAGGCGATCTCCCTTCCATCCGGCGACCACGCGACTTCCTCGCCCATATCCGGCAGCGGGGAATTGGTGCTCGCGAGCGCCGCCAGGGAGGTCGCGCTGCTGCCATCGGGATGCGCGATCAGAAGGCTGTGCTTGTCGCCATCACTGCCCCGAAATGCGATCCACTTGCCGTCGCCTGACCACAATGGAGCGCTGGCGGGCTTGTCCCCGCCCAGGCGGATGCTCTTTTCGGTGCCGAGATCCATTACCCAGAGTTGGCCATATGGCCGGCCGGGGCGATCACGCATCGTAATCGTATAGGCAACGTAGTGGTTGTCGGGCGAGAGCGCTACACTGCCGATGGAGCGCATGCGAGAAAGGTCGCTGCTCGTTAGGAGCTGAGCGAAGGCGGTCGTCGTAAGAGCAGCTAGAAACACTGCACAGAGGGAGCCAGAAATGCGGAACGACATAGCCTTCGAGCGGTGACGCATGAGATCCCCCAGTTTCAAGTTTCTGCTAAATAGGCAACGTCATACTAGGTCCGCAGGTCCGGCCTGGTCAATGTGCAGGACCGCGCAACAATGTTACGTCGCAGAACGGAGGGGACAATTCTGGGCGCCTGGTCAGCAACCTTTTCCTAATCGCGTTACCTCAGATTTGCCCGTGATCAGGGAGCGAGCTCGGAAGGCATAGTGTTCTGTTGGTTGTTCGCTTCTGAACAGTGAAGTTCGGAAACGAACATCGAGCAGCCTTTTTTCCCGTATCAATTCAGGCCTTACTTCCCGCGTTTCAATGGATTGTGGGTTGCACATCTCAGGCGTGAGAATTGCATTCTCTTCTTGGTCAGGCCAATTTGGCGAAAGGTTCGGGGCTGGATTTAGTGCCATTGGAAGACCTTATGACCACCCTGTTTGGCGATATCCGCTACGCCCTGCGCATGCTGCGCAAGAATCCGGGGTTCACGACCGTTGCAGTGCTCACGCTGGCGCTCGGCATCGGCGCCAACACTGCCATCTTCCAGTTGCTCGATTCCATACGCCTGACCGCGCTTCCGCTCAAGAATCCCCACCAACTAGCCGAAGTTCGCGTCATTCAGCCGCACGGCCGTACCGGCAATTTTACGGCGGCGCACTCTAATCTGACCTACCCCCAATGGGAGCAGATTCGCGCCCGGCAGCAGGGGTTTTCGGGCATGTTTGCCTGGAGCCAGGATGGTTTCAATATCGCGCCCAACGGCGAGACCCACCGCGTCGATGGCCTTTACGTGAGCGGAGATTTCTTCCGCGTGCTCGGCGTGCAACCCGTATTAGGGCGACTGTTCACCACGGAAGACGATGAGCGCGGGTGCGGTTCGCCCGGCGTTGTCATCAGCGACGCGTTCTGGCGGCGCGAATATGGTGGAGAAGACTCGGCCATCGGGCGCAAGATGACCATCGAGCATCATCCGTTCGCAATCATCGGCGTCACGCCGGCGTCCTTTTACGGCCTGGAAGTCGGCAAGCAATTTGACGTGGCGGTTCCGCTTTGCGCAGACCCGTTAATCCGGGGCGATTACGCGCGCCTGGATGTGCCTCATGAGTGGTGGCTTTCCATTATGGGCCGCCTCAAGCCAGGCTGGTCCGTCGAGCGGGCTTCGGCTCAGCTGGCCGCGGTATCTCCGCAAATATTCGAAGCAACCGTCATCACGAAGTTTGGCGCGGAGGAGGAGAAACACTATCTCACCTATCATCTCGGCGTGCTCCCCGCAGGCACCGGGGTCTCGGACATGCGCAATGATTATGCGACGCCTCTGGACTTGCTACTGGCCATCTCTGGATTTGTGCTGCTAATCGCCTGCACCAACCTCGCCAGCCTGATGCTGGCGAGAGCCAGTTCGCGCGAACGCGAAATCGCGATTCGTCTGGCGCTCGGAGCTTTACGCGGACGTCTGATCCGGCAACTGCTAGCGGAAAGTTTCCTGGTTGCGGCAGCCGGAGCCGGTCTCGGACTTTTGCTTTCCCGCTCGCTCGGAAAGTTTCTGGTATCACTGATCGCCACCGAGCGGAATCGGGCGTTCGTTGAGCTCGCGCCCGATTGGCGGGTGCTCGGCTTCACTTTAGCGCTCGCCATCTTGACCTGCTTCCTCTTTGGGCTCGTTCCCGCTCTGCGCACCACCCGCACCGGCCCGGCCGACGTACTGAAGGCCGGAGGACGCGGTAACACGGATGGCCGCGACCGCTTCAGTTTGCGCCGAGCCCTGGTGACAGTTCAGGTCGCCCTTTCTCTGGTGCTCCTGGTTGGCGCGCTCTTGTTTTCTCGGAGCTTGGGAAAGCTGCTGAGTGTCGACCCCGGATTCCGTGCCAAAGGCATCCTCATCACCGATTTGGACCTCAGTCAACTAAGGCTCGCCCCCGACCGCCGTCAGCCGTTCAAGCGCGATCTGCTCGCGCAGGTGCGCGCGATTCCGGGTGTGGACGGCGCCGCCGAGACCGAACTTGTTCCCCTGAGCGGCAATGCGTCCAACAACGATATTTGGATGGACGGCCAGGATTCCGGGCAAAAGAAAACGGTGGATAAGAGTTGGGTGAGCCCCGGTTATTTCCAGACTCTGGAAACTCCACTTCTGGCCGGCCGCGATTTCGACGAGCGTGACACGGCGACCTCTCCCAAAGTGGCCATCGTTAATCAATCCTTTGCACGCATCCTCGCCCATGGAGCCAACCCCGTTGGCATGAGCTTTCATTTGCCTGTGGGACCGCATCATCCGGAATTCATCGTTCAAATCGTCGGATTGGTGCAGGACACGAAATATCATGATCTCCACGATGAAAACATCCCCATTGCGTTCATCCCAGTTGCGCAGGACACGGACCCCGATGATTTCGATACTCTTATGATCCGCTCCCACGCACCGCCGGGAGACACTATCTCCGCCGTGAAGCGCGGTCTGGCCGTGGCCAATCCCCAAATCAGCCTCACCTTCCACGTTTTCGAATCAGACATCCGCGACACCCTCGTGCGCGAGCGCCTGATGGCTACGCTTTCCGGCTTCTTCGGCTTCCTTGCAGCCGTTCTTGCTGTGATCGGTTTATACGGCGTTATGTCTTACATTGTGCAGCGGCGAACCCATGAAATCGGCATCCGCGTGGCACTGGGCGCTGGACGTTTGCGCATCATGGGCATGATCTTGCTCGAGGCCCTTTTGCTTTTGGCCATTGGCATTGTCCTAGGACTTGGGCTCTCCGTTGCGATGGGAAAGGCAGCCAGTTCTTTGCTGTTCGGAGTGAAGCCTGCCGATCCACTCACGCTCGGGCTGGCAGCGGCTCTGTTGGCTGCCGCGGCTGCAGCGGCCAGTTACCTTCCGGCGCGGCGCGCCTCGAAAGTCGATCCCATGGTGGCGTTACGCTGTGAATAACCTCCGCTCCTCGGATCGTGGCATTCCTTAAACTGGACCAGAGCGATGGATTCTCCGGCCGAGTGATAGTGACAAAGGCTGTGGCCTAAATCCGCCAGCTCCCGGTCGGTTGGCCAACTTCACCTTACCGGGCTGGGTAAGGGTAAATTTCGTGCAGGCAGCCGTAGCGGAAGCAGCGCACGTGATCCAACGGCAAGGCGAGGCGCGGCTGGACAATACGGCAGTCTTCTTTGAGAACCGGCCGACCCACAACTCTGCCATCTGAATGTTCGCCATCGAGCACAGCGGCGAGCACTATCGCGCCGACGTGTGGTCTACTATCGTGCGAACAACCTAGTGCCACCCGGCTCGCGGCGCGGATGCGGCAACAAAGTCCTGGAAAGCGCAAGACGGCAATTCCTGACTCCTGTATCGTCGGCTACCAGGAAGTTGGCCCGAAACGGGCTGGGGGGGAGATTTCGTCGAAGCTGACTTCGGGGGCGTTTGGTCAACAGCACTTCTGAGAGTGGTGGATGATCAGGCATCGACGTTAAGCTTAGCCTCTGATGAGAGTTGAAAGAAGTTGGGATGGAGCGAATCTCTGTAATTTAGCAAGATGGGCTGTTTAGAGACGACGTAGATCCGGAGAGGTCGGGATGAGCCATCTAAGACTGCAGTTATTGATTTCATTCATGCTGATTTCGAATGGCCTGGGATTCGCGGAGCAACGGCGGAAAGTCGTCATCAATCAGGATTGTTCGGGGCCTGGCGGTAGCAATATGCAAACCCTGCTAACGTTAATTCAATCTCCTCAAGTGGAAGTGCTGGGCATAACCGTCGTCAGCGGAAACCAATGGCGCGACGAAGAGGTATCCCATACTCTCCGGTTGCTGGAGCTAATTGGCCGCACCGATATTCCGGTCGTGCCTGGAGCTGTGTTTCCGCTGGTGCACCGCCGTGAGGAAGCCATTTTGTGGCAGGCAAGATATGGAAAAGTCGCCTTCGCTGGCGCTTGGGATGATCGCTGGTGGCACGAACATAACGTAATTCCGGCATCGCCTGAAGGGAAACCGACTACCCAGCCGGCCGACGAGGACGCGGCTCACTTCCTGATCCGCATGATCCACAAATATCCCCATGAGGTGACGATCTACGAAGGCGGCCCCATGACCAACCTGGCGCTGGCAAACGCGATCGATCCACACTTTGCCGAACTGGCCGAAGGGTTGGTCTTTATGGGCGGAAGCTTGAACCCGCAGACCGACGATCCGGAGTTCACCAGCAGCCCCCGCCACGAATTTAATTTCTGGTTTGATCCTGAGGCCGCCAAGAGCGTGTTACAGGCGCCGTGGAAGAAGATCGTCTGCACGCCGGTTGATATCTCCGTCAAAACCAGAATCACTCACGAAATGATTGCCGAAATCAGGAAGAGCAACCACGCCGCAGCGCAATACGTAGTGAAGTTCTTTATGGCAGACCAGGGTGGCTCCTATATGTGGGACGAGCTGGCAGCTGCTGCCTGGATTGATCCGACGCTGATCACCAGAGAAGAAACCCGCTATATGAGCGTGGACATCGACCACGGTGCAGCCTACGGAAACACCTTGACATGGACGGAGAAAGACAACCCGAAGCTTGGGGCACGACTGGTCGAAATCCAGATGGATTTGGACCTGGCAAGGTTTAACAAGATGTTTGTGGAATTAATGAAGGCTCCGACACCCAAAGCCCATTGAGTTGGATCTTCCTTCGGAATTTTCAATGGGACGGCGCACCGGTGGTGGTTATGGTAGGCGATGCGCGAATCACCAAAAGCCAGCATCGAGGCCCGCGGCTCCGCGACTTTTCTCAGTACACGCGCCGGACCGGAAGTGTTTCTTCCTCCGTGATGCGTTCACTCCGCAATCTCTGCGGTTTCCTCCCTCTCATCGGGCTGTATCCATATCCGGATCATGGTAGGCGCCGCCAACACCAACGCGATCAGCCAAGTCACCACCACCGCGGTCACTGCCAGTGCAGTCCGGTTCGCCTCAAACGGCCCAAACAGGCACGCCGCCCAATACCCCGTCAAAAACACCAACAGTGCGGGTCCCAGCAACCGGTACGCGGCACCCTGCGCCCGCAAACGCATCTCCGCCTCGTGCTCGTCCACCTTCACCCGGCCAAAGAGTCCATCCCGTACCGCCCGCTGAAAGATATCCCCACGCTGCTTCTCCTTTAGAGCATCGAACTCCGCACCATACTCCATCACCGCCCGGTCCTCCAGCGATACCTGTGCGAACCCGATCCGGAGCGCCCGAACCGCCAGCGTCATCAACAAGGTCAGCAGCGCAGCGCTCATCAGCCCAGCCCAGGGATCGAGATGTACCAGCCACAGGCTCACCGCGATCTCAAACGCCAACCCTGGCGCCCACAACAATGCGAACAGTCGCCGCGTCCGCCGCTTCTTTCCGGTCCGCGACATGTTGCGGACTTTCGCCCACTCCTCCAGTCCCAGGGTGCCCGCCTTCACCGGAACAAACCAAAACCCGATCTTTTTCCACAACCAGCTCCGCTTTTCGTTTGTGGCCATCTTAGGCCTCCCTCTTGTGCGCTTCGTACACCTGCTCGCTCAATGGTCGAAACGGTCGAGACGAGAAGACAGCCTCCACCGGCAATCCGAAATGTTCGGCGATCTTGAAGGCTAACTCCAGCGACGGCGTGTAGTCCCCGCGCTCCAGAAACCCGATCGTCTGCGGATTCACACCAACGCAGGAAGCCAGCGCCGCGCGAGATAATTTTCTCTCCGCCCGTAGGACCGCGATGCGGTTATGAAGCGACATACTGCTTTTATACATCATATTATTGTGTATACGCAACATTCGAGCCAAGGAGCAGCAAAATACTCCGTGCCACGAGACGAAAGGTAATGGAAATCCCTGATCCGCTACGATGCCTGCGCACTTAAGCCGGTGATTGCCTCCAGGGGTGGGAACGCGAAAGAGGCATGAATGATTCGCATCTAGTTTTTCACTTTTGGGTGGTCGGTAAGCCGGAACTTGTGATCCCTGGAGCTGTGGCTTCGCGGTACGCGGTTAAGCACACAGAAACTTTCGTTTGACACATCAAACCATCTGTCACACTCTCCTTCGTATGCTGAGGCCCTTGGACACGCAAACCAGACGTCTGTTGGATGCTTATCCTGCAATTTTTCTCGCCTGCCATCGTCGCCATGTCCGAGAGGACGAGCGTGGGAGATCCGTCACGGAACATCAAGCGAGTGCCCTGGACCACCTGGATGCGACTCGCCCGACGACTCTTTCCAAGCTGGCGGAGCACATGGGGGTGAGCCGTTCTACGATGAGCATAACGGTGGCACGATTGGTACACCATGGATACATCGCACGGAGACGAGACCACACCGATGCACGATGCGTCGGTCTGACGTTGACGCGTGCTGGAGCGCGTATCAAGGAGCAAAACACAATTCTTGATCCGCAGTTGCTTCGAGAGATGTTCCGTCTAATACCGGCAGAGGAACTAGAAACTGCATTGCAAGGTATTGAGCGCTTAGCGAGATCGGCCAAAGTCCTTCTTCAACGACGAAAGAGAGAACATGACCAATGAAAATTCTGCTGATCGTGCTTGTTGGCCTTGTCCTAATAGCCTTGAGTGTCGTTGGGTTCGGGTCTCTGCTGCCGAGGCGGCATGTCGCATCGCGCAGCGCGTCGTACCATGCGACGCCCGAACAGCTTTTCTCCTTGATCGCTGGCCCGCAAAACTGGCGGCTCGATGTGCTTCGTTGCGAGAGCATTCCAGATGCCGCCGGGCGTGAGTTGATGCGCGAAACCACACGTAACGGCGACACAATTACCTATGAGTTGCTGGACAGCGTGCGCCCTGCTTCGATAAGGCGGCGCATTGCTACCGAGAACCTCCCGTACTCCGGCTCATGGGCTTTCTCTCTCCAGCCCAGTGCTGGAATTACCCTCGTCCGGATTACCGAAAATGGCGAAGTCTCTAATCCGGTGTTTCGCTTCGTGTCGCTTCTTCTCGGTCACACAAGTAGTCTTGATAGTTACCTACGGGCTCTCGGCAAAGCCACCGGCCAGGAAGTTGAGATTAAGGATTGACTTTCGCTACTTGCCGGATTGTCGGCATAACCGGAAGCCCATCCAGAAGCGGGCTTCGTGGAGATCAATGTCGACAGAGTGGGAACCCGGGACGATGTCGGTGAAGCGGGCTTCTGGCCCGCCCGGGTCAAGTTCCGGATTGCCCATTATTCGAGCAACCGCCGAATACCTTCCGGAGTCCGATATTCCGACTACATCACCATGGAATGGTTTCGTTTTCCCAGCGCGTGAACGTACCCGTAGGACCGTCCGGGCCGAGCAGCGCAACGCGCACCACCTCGCGAGAGCCATCTTCGACAGAGGCGGTGCCCTCATATCCGTTGAGGTTCGTCTTAGTGAAGCCCGGGGTCACTAAGTTGACTTTGATCCCAGTCGACTCCAGTTCGATCATCATGGCCAGCGTTATAGCGTTGAGAGCCGTCTTGGACGCAGGATAAACGGGACTGAACATCGCGTGGTAGGAAAAGGCCGGATCGGCGTTCAGCGTCAGCGAGCCTACTGCGCTCGAGACGTTTACGACACGGGCATCCGACGACTCACGGAGAAGCGGCAGCATCGCCTGGTAAACGGCGAGGACACCGAATACGTTGGTTTCCCACACTGCGCGTATTTCATCGAGCGATGCGTTGCTCGCGTGGGTTATCTTTGCGTACTCCTGGAGAGATAACTTGCCCTTTTTCGTATTCGAGATAGCCGCGTTATTGACAAGCAGGTCGAGACGGCCAAACTCCTTGCTGATGTGTTCCGCCGCGGCGGTGATCGAAGGTTGATCCGTTACGTCAAGCTGAAGGGCGATGGCACTCTGTCCGATCTCCTTGGCTGCGGCCTCGCCGCGCTCGAAATTGCGCGACCCGACCAGCACAGTGAGACCGTTCGCCACAAGTTCCTTTGCCACCTGAAACCCGACTCCTTGATTGGCCCCGGTGACCATGGCAACGCGTTTGCTCTGCATAGATATCTCCTTTTACGTTCAGGCCTGGAAATAGTGCATATTCTCAAGATCGGCGATAAGGCCAGGCCCCGTCGGGCTCCATCCCAGGTGTTTCCGTGTTTGCGCACTGGAAGCCGGCATGTCGAAGCCCGCGAACATCGCAAGCCAGCCAAAGTGAGCTTGCGCCTTCTCTGGAGGAAGGCTGACCACGGGCATCTTCAACCCTTTGCCAATTACCGCAGCAATTTCCCGCATCGGTATTCCCTCTTCAGCGACCGCGTTGTACCTACTTCCCGCTTCGGGCTTCTCCAACGCGAGCCTGTAGAGCTGGGCAACGTCCCGAACATGCGCCGCCGGCCAGCGGTTGCGTCCCTCGCCTATGTATGCCGACACTCCCTTCTCGCGGGCCACTTGGACCGCGTAGGTGATCAGCCCCTGCTTGACCGTGTCGTGGACCTGGGGAAGGCGCACCACCGACACGTTCACTCCGCGCGCCGCCACGGCAGCTCCTGCGACCTCCGAGCCTTTACGAGGATTCGGGTGGTTGGCATCGAAATGATCCTCAGTGGCGGGCTGACCCGGAGCAGCATTGCCCATTCCGGTTCCGGAAGTGATGAGGAGCGGGCGGTCCGACCCGATGAGCGCGCTGCCGAGAGCCTCGATCGCGCGCTTGTCCTTTTCACAGACCTCGGCGAACTTCGAGAAGTCCTCGCCGAAAGCACTGTGGTCGAAGGCGAGGTGAATCACGCCATCGGCCTGGGCAGCGCCGCTGCGTAAGCTTTCCATATCTTCAAGGTTCCCTCGATGTACCTCGGCCCCAGCGGCGATCAGAGATTGAGCGCCAGCCTCGCTACGAGCGAGGCCGAGTACTTGATGGCCGGCATTAATCAGTTCCTGAACAGTGGTATACCCGATGAAACCTGTAGCACCGGTAACAAATACCTTCATAAATTGTCCCTCCTGAATTGTTGTGACGTGAATGACAGCGCGCACGGCTACTGATCCCCCTGGCCTCGACCGATTGCGTCGAGATCGGCAAGTACTTCAGCCGGGATCCGGAGCGTCGCGGCCTCCAAATTCTCGCGGAGATGTGCCACGGAAGATGTTCCCGGGATCAATAAGATGTTGCGGGAGCGATGGAGAAGCCAGGCTAACGCAACCTGCATGGGCGTGGCTTCGAGTGATGCCGCGGACAGGTCGAGTGCCGACGACTGTAACGGGGTGAAGCCTCCCAGCGGAAAAAACGGAACGTAAGCGATCCCTTGAGCAGCCAGATCATCGATGAAGGCGTCATCGTTCCGGCGGGCCACGTTGTAGAAATTCTGCACGCACACGATCTCGGTAAATGTTTGGGCCTCCGACAGCTGCTTGGGGGTTATATTGCTTAATCCGATCTGACGAATCAATCCCTGACGCTTGAGTTCGACAAGCGCGGTCAACGGCTCCTCAATCGAACTCTCCGACGGCTCCGCCATGCCTCCAACGCGGAGATTTACAACATCGAGGTGGTCGAGCCGGAGATTTCTCAGATTGTCGTGAACGCCGTCGATAAGCTCCTGGCGGGACAGAGCATGAGCCCAGGACTTGTCAGGACCGCGCCGAGCGCCCAATTTGGTGACGATCACCAGACCATCGGCGTACGGATGGAGAGCCTGCTTGATGATCTGATTGGTGACATGCGGTCCGTAGTAGTCGCTGGTATCAATGTGGTTCACGCCGGACTCTACCGCCTCGCGAAGAACAGCAATGGCGGCATCGACGTCCCGCGGCGGTCCCCAGACCCCGGGTCCAGCAAGCTGCATCGCACCATATCCCATGCGGTTCACGGTCATCGATGTGCCGGGCAGGGTGAAGCTGCCGGCCAGATCATTTTGTTCAATCATTCCGTTCCTCCTTGCTACAATCATTTGATGAAGGATTCTTCAGGTTTGGAGTTCGCATATGCCGGCTGACGCCGTCGTTGCATTCGAGCCAAGAAAGACGCCCGTCCAGGCCAGGTCAACGGTCACGGTCGAGGCGATTTCTGAGGCGACTATTCAGGTTTTGCTCAGCCACGGTGCAGAGCGATTGACGACCACACGGGTTGCCCAGCGTGCGGGCGTCTCGGTGGGCACCCTGTATCAGTATTATCCCAATAGGCAGTCGCTGCTGTTTGCGGTGCTGGAAAATCATCTCACTCACGTCATGGCAAAGGTTGAGACCGCTTGTGGGAGCGCATGTCATAAACCGTTAGCCGAGATGATTCGAGAAATGGTGGAGGCGTTCGTCGACGCCAAGATGGACCGCGCAGACATCTCTGTGGCCCTCTACCAGGTCGCTGCCGACGTGGGTGGCCCGGCCTTGATCAAACGGACCAACCAACGGTCTCGAAAAGCTGTTGAGGCGATGCTGGAGACGGCGTCCGACATCAAGTCTCCACCCGACAAATTCGCCATCGACATAATGCTTTCAGCCATGGCGGGTGCGATGCGTTCCTTACTGGAGGCTGGACCATCCGCTGCAACGGTCCGCAAAGCGCGAGAGCAACTCGTGCTTCTTTGTCAGTCATACATGATGGCCACGACAGCGAAACGCGTTTAGAGCACCCGCCCCGGTTGTTAGCAACAGCCCTTTTGAACATAAACTGTCCAATTGTCGGTGATCTGGAAGTTGTCCAGGGCTTCGAGACCATAAGTCTCCAAGTGAACCGACCATACTTCCTCGCGGCCTAGGAGTCCGACCGTATGGCGCATCGGAAGACATTAAAACGCTCCAAACCTAGAACCATACTTCGCTTGCCCGACTTGGAGCAGTCGAAGAATGCCGTCCTGCACTCTCTCGCAGCGGCCAGCTCGCAGGAATCCTACGGTCATGCCATCGACGAATCCATCGGGTAGTACTGTTCCGAACCGCGCTCGGCCGTTAACCGAACCGTTGTCCTTCGCTGCCGTTTTTTCCTCGAACAGAAGAACCTTGCACCCTCTACCATCAACGTCCGCTGAACCGCCGTGAGGTGGCTCGCCTACGAAGCCTCCGATACCGGAATCCGCCGCGTCAACGGGGCAAAGCGTCTGGGCGTTCGGATTGGCAAATTGGTTGACAGTCGAGCACCTTGCTCGGCCAACCACCGTCAGACAGCCTCCGAGACAAACGCGATCAGGCGATTCTGGCGTTGCTCGTCGGATGCGAACTGCGACGGGCCAAACTGGTTGGACTCGGAACGGAAGATTTCCAGGTCCGCGAAGAACACTGGGTGATCGCTGACCTGATTGGCAAAGGAAAGCACATCCGTACTGTTCCAGTTCCAGTGTGGGCGAAACGCGCAGTCGATGAGTGGACCACGGCCGCTGGCATTAACGGTGGGGCGATCTTCCGGCGAGTAAGTCGGCTGCACGAGATCTGGGGCGATGGCATCAGACCCAAGGCGATCTGGCACGTGGTGAAATGCGGCTGCGAAGCGACGCGACGATGTGATTTAATGGGCCCGCGTGGATATACCGACTGCCAACACTACTCAAACAGAATTTTCGGGGGCAAAAGACCGCGCCGCATCGGCCGCGGAGGGAATCGCTCTCGAGATGGAGCTCGTGCCGGAGAACCGACTTTTGCCCGGAAAGCTGGACGAAGAGCTTTGGCGAGCAGCAGGCGCGGAGCTGGTCGAGGTAAGCAGGGCCGAATTTGCCGAGGCGCTTGAAACGATAGGAGCGAGAGATAATTTCGGTGTCGACCCGGAAAAGCAGGCGGATGAGCGACAGCGAGAAACATTCTGGCGGGGCCTGCATCTAGAGGAGCTTGCCATCGCGCGTGGCTGCGCGCTGGGGCGCGAGTCTGCATGGCGGCGCTTTCTTGCGCAATATCGGGAACAGCTGACCAGAGCCGCAGTGGAGATGACAGGATCGGCGGCGTTGGGCGAAGAGCTGGCGAGCGCGCTTTACTCCGAGCTGTTCGGGTTGACGGAGCGCGAAGGCAAGCGCTGGAGTCCGCTTCTGCGATATTCGGGGCGAGGATCGCTGATGGGGTGGCTGCGGGCGATCCTGGCGCAACGTCGCGTTAACCAGTACCGTAAAATTGGCCGGGAAACCGAGCTGGGTGAGATCGAACCAGCGGCGGCGGTTTCCGAGGAGCCTGAGCTCGAACGGGTCGAAGACTTGCGGCTGGCTTTAAAGATGACGCTGGGCGAGGCTTCCGCGGAAGAACGATTTCTGCTCTCGGCCTACTACCTGGACCAGCATACCCTGCATGAGATGAGCAGCGTCCTGCGAGTTCATGAAGCGACGATCAGCCGCAAACTGAAGCGTGCAACCGACCGTCTTCGCAAACAGCTGCTGCGGACTCTGAGGGCAAGGGGCCTGAGCCGGCGAGCGGCCGAGGAGGCGCTGGGGACCGATCCCAGGGATGTGGACATTAATCTGCGTAACTTGCTGCAAAAATCGGAGGGCGACCCGATCTCCGATAAGGAAGGACAAGGTTGAACCAGAATCTCCAACCCGGGATACATCCTGACGCTGACCAGCTCAGTGTGTTCGTGGAGGGCGCAGCCACGGAGCGGGAACAGCAGAAGATGCTGGTGCACCTGGCCGAATGCACAGAATGTCGGAAAGCAGTGTTCCTGATGCAACCCCACGAGGAGCAGCAACGAGTTCCGGCAACGCCGGAGAAAGGATGGATGTGGCGGTGGCTCGTGCCGGTGGGGCTGCCCGCGGCGGCGCTTGCCGGCGGGCTCTTCGCGGTGTCGGTCTATATTCGGCCGCATGGCAGCGTGCCTGAGACTCCGCAGCAGATTGCAAGCGTAAGACAGGCCGAGTCCGAGCGTCCTGGAACGACGGTTGCGTCAACCGGCAACTCGGAGCCGGGAGCGCCAAGCGCGAACGCAGGGCGGGACGCGCAATCTGGAGGACGACAGAACGGCTTCGCCGCGAAGGGAGCGGCGACCAACCTCTCCCGGCAAGAGAGCCGGATCGGAAGCGGCTTGAATTTGCCTACATTGAAGAGCGCGCAAGCGATCGCAGGCGTCGCTCCGCAAACGACGGCGGCCGCGCCGACTACCTCGGCTCCGGCTGCCGATGCGGCGAAGGTGCCGGGCGGCAACGCTACCATGACGGTATCCGAATTGCCGTTGAATGGGCGGTATGTCACCGAACTACAGCAGCTCCAGCCGGCAGACACAAAGGGCGCGGCATCGCAAAATATCCTAGCCAGGAAAAAAGAATTGCCCGCATTGCAGATTCAGGGCGCGAGCGTCCAAGCCCAGACGCTTGCCGGAATCTCGGGCCGCATCACGGACCGAAGTGGCGCCATCGTCGCGGGAGCAACGGTAACTCTGCGTGATGCGGCCGGCAAGACGCGACAGACGACCGCCGGCGCCGATGGCAGCTTCCATCTGACACAACTGCCGGCTGGACAGTACGAGTTGACAGCGACGTCGGCTGGCTTCAAGACGAGCAAACAGTCGATCGAGTTGAAACCGAGTGAGCTGGCTACGCTGCAACCGGTGCTTGACATGGGAAGTGCGTCGGAAGTAGTTGAGGTGGAGGCGTCGAGCGGCGCAGCATCGATCGAAACCGAGTCGGCCAATGTGAGCGGCCAGGTGAGTGCGGAAATGACTGCGGTGCCATCCGGCCTGCCAGTCGCCAAGACCGTGTCGCACGGCAAGCGGTTTCTTTCTCTCGATGACGCAGGCAATCTTTTCCTGAGCCGCAATCGGGGCAAGAAATGGAAGAAGGTCAAACCGCAGTGGACGGGCCAGGCAGTGCACATCGAGTTGACGCCAGCAGACAGCGGCGAAGCTTCGGCGAAGACCAAGAACGAGACCGGTGCGGCGAGCAAGGGTGCTGTCTTTTTGCTAACCACCGACGGTGGCACGGTTTGGAGCAGCCAGGACGGGGCGCACTGGTATCAACGGTAACTTCCCAAGATAACTTCCCAAAACTTCCCCAAGAAATATTCTGCAAGACTCCCCATCAGGCGCGAACTCCGATTGAACAAACAAGCGCGGCGAGGCCGTCGGCCGCTTGCCGCGAGGGGGACGCGCCATGTCTCGTGTATTTCAAGCTCTCGCAGGATTGGCACTGCTGTTTGCAGCGACCGTTGGCGACGCAGAGTCGGGAACAATCTCCGCCGTCTATTTCCGCCATGCTCTTTGTTTCTCTGTGCCCTACGAAGCCGCACAGAGCGGCGAGGCGGAGCTGAAACTGGAGTTGCTGAGCCCCGAGGATCGCGTCCTCGGCGAAGTGAAGCACTTGAAGCGCGTAGCCGAAGGAAGCGCGGTCTGGAACGCGAGGATGGTGCTCCGTGAGCCGACGACGTTGGACGAACTGGTGTGGCAGCGCGTGCGTTATACGCTGCGCTACAACGACCAGTCGGCGCCGGATCTCGAGGAGATACGCTCCTTGTCCGAGATTCTCGAACGGCCCGTGCTGCGCGTTCTGGGGCAGCGATCGTATATCGGCGGAGCGCCCGCCGCCATGCGGGTAATCGTCACCGGTTCCCGCGCCGGCGAGACCACGGTTATGGTCAAACGGGGAACGGTGCGGATTGAACTGCTCGATCCCAATCACGGGCTCAAACTGTTGTTTGCCGGAGACCTGGACCGCCGGGGATCCTCCGCAGCGGACTTTCATTTTCCCGAAGGTTTGACGGGCGGCTTTCCTGTGCGCTTCTCGGCCGATACGCCTTTAGGACACGTGGAAACCACCGAGACTGTGCAGCTTGAAGACAAGCTTTCTGTGCTGCTGACGAGCGAGAAGTCGATCTATCAGCCCTCGCAGACCATTCATTTACGCGCGCTGGTACTGAACCGCGCCGATCGACATGCTGCGGCCGGGCGCGCAATGACCTTCGAAGTGGAAGATCCGCGAGGAAACAAGGTATTCCGCAAAAGCACCGCGACGGACAATTTTGGCGTGGGATCGGCGGAGTTTACGCTGGCGGACGAAGTGAATCTGGGGGCGTATCACATCCGCGCAAAAATGGGCGAGGCGAGCGCCGCCGAATTGACGGTCAGTGTGGAGCGGTACGTATTGCCGAAGTTCCGCGTGGCCATCGAGTTTGACTCGAACAACGGCAAGCCCAAGCGCGATTACCGGCCTGGCGATCACGTTACCGGCGCCGTAAGAGCGAACTACTTCTTCGGCAAGCCTGTCGACAAGGCATCGGTCACGATCAAGGCTTCGGGGATGGATGCGGAGCTTTTTGAAGCGGCATCGGCGAAGGGCAGCACGGATCGCGGGGGCGCTTATCGCTTCGATTTCGTCCTGCCCCAATTCTTTGCCGGCAACGGAAAACGCCATGGTGCGGCGGCGGTCGTGGTGGAGGCCACGGTGAAAGATGCGGCGGAGCACTCGGAGACGCGCGGCGAGCCGATTACCGTTAGCCAGGCATCGTTGCTGATTACCGCTGTTCCCGAAGGCGGCCGACTGGTGCGGGGACTGGAGAATGAGGTGTTTGTTCTCGCATCGTATCCGGACGGAAGACCCGCCAAAGCGGACATCGCAGTGCGCGCTGGCGCTGCCCGGCAGCGAGTGCAGACCGACGAGGCCGGAATTGCCACAATTCGGATTGCAGGAAACGACGAGAACAGAATCCTCAGCGTCGACGCCGACGACCGGAAAGGCAATCGCGCTTCGGAGACCGTAACCCTGGAGACGCGCGCGGGAGAAGACCAGGTGCTGGTACGCACATCGCATGCCGTGGTCAAGCCCGGCGATCGCATGGAGATTACGGTGCTGTCGACGCGGTCGAACGGAGCGGCGTACATCGATCTCGTTCACGATGGTCAGACGATTCTTACACGCGATGTGGATCTCGAGAACGGGCGCGCGGAAATGAACCTGATCGTAGGTCCGCAAATGAGCGGGACACTGACGATTGATGCCTATGTGATTGGGCGGAACGGCCGGGAGGCGGAAGACCAAAGACTGGTCTTTGTGCAGCCCGCCGAGGAACTGCGCATCGAAACCGTGGCCGATGCCGCGCGTTATCTGCCTGGCGGCGAAGCGAAAGTGCATTTCCACGTGACCAATCAAAAGGGCGAGGGCGTCAGCGCCGCGCTGGGGCTGGAGATTGTCGATCAGGCGGTCTTCGCGCTCGCCGAGAAACAGCCGGGATTCGCCAAAGTCTTCTTCTACCTTGAACAGGAATTGATGAAGCCGCACTACGAAATTCATTCACTGTCTTCGACGCAAATTGTCGAATCGGCGGTAGATGAGTCCGACGAGTCGCACGATCGCGCCGCCCGGGCGCTCTTTGCGGCCGCGGAAACGGTGGTGGCGCACACGCTCGAAAGCGAGACTGGACGCGCGTTGCCGGAGACGGAAAAGGCCGATGCCATGACGCGCTACCGGGATGCGCTTCTAGACTACGTTCGGGAGCTTGCGGCGAAGATGACGGACCTCGACAGGAAACGGGATGTGGTCATGGCATTTAAAGAACTGAAAGACTCAGACGGCCGCCCGCCACGCGACGCGTGGGATACGGAGCTGCGTATGGATGCTGCCGGATGGTGGCAGGGAGGCCGCCGTGTGTATCGGGTGAGGAGCGCGGGCCCTGACCGCACGTTTGATACGGCGGACGATCTTACGGTGTGGCTGGAGCCTGAAACCGCGTGGGTGTCGAGTCAGCCGCAATGGAATGCCTGGAGGGCACCGGAATATACGATCACGATGCGGATGGAGCACGGGGTCGGCCCCGAGAATGGTCTTGCCGAAATCGACGGTACGGTCACGGATGTGACGGGCGCAGTGGTTTCGGGCGCACGGGTTGAAATTCAGGGCATTGGGGACCGGAGCAGCCGGAGTATCGATACTGACGCAGCAGGCAGGTTTTCCTTCGCGGCATTGCCTCCGGGGCGATACAGAGTGCAAGTTGAGGCGACTGGATTCACAACCAGCGTTCGAATGATCTTCCTCTCGGCCCGTGATCGCGGAGTTCTTTCCGCGACGTTGCAGGTCGGTCAGGTCAATGAAACGGTGGGAGTTGAAGCGGGGGTGGCGCAAGTAGCGACAATGGATGCGGTAAGCACTGGGGCTGCCGCTCAAGTGTTGAAGCTGAACGGGCGCAATGTCGCGGAACCGACGCAGCTCCAAGGCGCTCAGAAAACTCGGGAAGACGTGAAGACGAAGGGCGAGCCGGGTGGTCACGTCAGGAGTTACTTCCCAGAGGCGCTCTACATCAATCCCGAGATACTCACCAATGGCGATGGCAAGGCGAGCATCGCGATACCGCTGGCCGATTCGATTACGACGTGGCGCATGGCGATGCTGGCCTCAACGCAGGCGGGAGCCCTCGGAACCGGATCTTCGGAACTGAAGGTCTTCCAGGATTTCTTTGTGGACCTCGATCTTCCCGTGACCCTGACGCAGGGAGACATAGTCTCGATCCCGGTGGCCGTGTACAACTATGCAAATCATGGGGGCGACGTGGATTTGAAACTCGTGCCCGAGGATTGGTTCTCGCTGGAAGGTGCGGATGATCGGAACGTCTCGGTCGGCGCCGGGCAGGTGGGCGCCGCGCAATTCACCATCGCGGCGAAGAAGATCGGCAAGTTCACACTCAGGCTCACCGGGCGCATGAGCGGCGGGTCGGAGCGCGAAGACACCGTCGTGCGCGAGATCGAAGTTGTGCCCAATGGAGAAGCCAAGGAGATCGTCTTCAGCGGCCGGCTGGATTCGGCCGTGCGTCAGACCGTGCGCTTTCCCGAAGCTTCCGTTCCGGATGCCAGCAAACTTTTCGTCCGGCTTTATCCCGGGCCTTTGAGCCAGGTGATCGAGGGGATGGACAGCATTCTGCGCATGCCCTTCGGCTGCTTCGAGCAGACCTCGTCAGCCACTTATCCGAACGTGCTGGCGCTCGATTACATGAAACGGACAAAGAAGCTGACGCCGGAGATTCATGCGAAGGCGGAAGGGTTCGTCGCAACCGGCTACCAGCGACTCCTGACCTTCGAGGTGGCGGGTGGGGGGTTCTCCTGGTTCGGGAACGCTCCGGCCAACAAGATTCTCACGGCATACGGGCTGATGGAATTCCACGACATGGCGAACGTTTACGACGTGGACCCGCAAGTAATTGCGCGCACGCGCGACTGGCTGGTGCGGCAGCAGCAGCCGGATGGAAGCTGGAGGCCCGACACGCAGTTCATCAACGAAGGCGCGACGAACCGCTTCAACGCGGATCTGGTGCGCATCACAGCCTACATCGCGTGGGCGCTGGAGTCGGCTGATTACAAAGGGGAGACGATCGACAAGGCCAGGAACTTTGTCGAGAAACATCTCGACGGCAAGATGGACGCGTACACCCTCGCTGTGGTTGGGAATTTCGCTGTAGAAAACGGCAAGGACTCGGAACTGGCGCGCCGGGCCCTCGAGCTGCTGAGGGACGCGGCATCGGAGAGGAACGGCCTCGTATGGTGGTCGGCGGAAGAAACCGGCGTCTATGCGACCGGCGACAGCGCGGAAGTGGAGACAACAGGGCTTGCATTGCAGACGTTTCTCAAGGCCGGCGGCTACGCCGATGTCGTTCGCAAGTCGCTCGCGTGGATTACCTCGAAGAAGAATGGCAGCGGTAATTGGGGGACGACGCAAGCGACGATCATGGCATTGCGTGCGCTCCTCAGTGCCTCCGAACAAAGCAGGAGCGAAGCCCGAGGAACAGCAGAGGTGCTGCTCAATGGAAAGAAGGTCACAAGTCTCGAAATCAACAAAGAGAATAACGATCTGTTCCACCAGTTCGTTCTGCCGCAAATGAATGCGGACCGCGACGACGCGATTGAGATTCGTTTTTCCGGGGAAGGTGGACTGGCCTATCAGATCGCCGGGCATTACTTTGTTCCCTGGGAGCATGCCGCAACGCCTGAGCCGCTGGAAATCGAAGTGACGTACGATCGCACGCGGCTGGCCCAGGACGAGGTAGTGACGGGGACAGCGAAAATCCGCAACAACCTGGATAAGACGGCCAAAATGGTGATGGTGGATCTGGGGATTCCGCCAGGATTCGAATTGCTGAGCGAAGACTTGCAGAGGATGGTGGAGAAAACCGAGGGCGCAAAAAGCGGACGGTTGGAAAAGTTCAATATGACCGCAGCGCAGGCAATCCTCTACTTTGATTCAATTGCACCGCGCGATTCGTTCGTAGTCCGGTACCGCCTGCGAGCAAAATACCCGGTTCATGCGCAGGGATTCGCGTCGCGCGTGTATGAATACTACGATCCGAACGTCAATGCGATAGCAAGGCCTGTGCGGTTTGAAGTAAGCGGACGCTGAACCAGGCCGCAGCCGAGAATGCGGGTCGCGGGACTGCCAGTGGTGTCGAAGACAACACATTCTCACTTCGTCATGAATGCAGATAGTCTGACTACGTCACCTGATCCCCGGTTTCGTCTTTGGCATTTGTGAACCGAGTTGTGGTTGGTAGGCGATCCAGAAATTGGCGACAAACGCGCTTGGAGGAGATCCATGGCGATCTCCTCGACGCCGATTCCGTTGTGTAATGTTCTTCGGACCATTCCTCGTCCGGGCCCCCAGCGACAGTGGATCGCAACCTCTATCACCAATCCGAGCATCTGTTCGTTTTCTTTGCTGAATGAGCGAAACGATAGCCACGGTTACAGCACTATTCCTACGTTAAGAAGGTGGCGATGAAGTCTGAAGTTGCCGGGGAAACCGCGACTAAGACCAGACTCACGGCCACCCATGGTGAAGGAAGTCCCCCCGCAGATGGTTCGCACGCCTCATGCCGGGGAGACAATTGCCTCTCTCCAAGCTACAGATTAGACAGCGGCGAATACCAGGAATGGCGGCATGGCGCTGGTAAGCGCCGGATCTCCGAAGTGTGAGCAATATAGGTCGCATAAAGCGGAACGTCCTTATGTTTGCTTCAGGAGCGGCACTAATCGTACACCCGGTCTCTCCCGTCCGCTACACTGCTGTTAACAGGCGTTCGCACTCAAAACCCCCAAAGGAAGATAGCGTCGTTCTCTGCCCGAACTCTGCCCATCAGCGCAAAAAAAGACGCAATAGGACGGGATAAAACGACTCACACGCGAGCGGAGCAGTTCTTCGGCAACTCTCTGAAAAGCAGCGTATTTACTGGGGTTAATGAGAAAAAGGTGAAGGGGTCGGGATTGGAGCCTAAATCCAGTGTCGCTCGAACAGCTCGAACCCCAGCAACTCCTGCCGCGGATGCCATAGCTTACACTCAAACTACATGCTCAACGGGGGCTATGCCTACACCACGATCATCAGCAGCAAATACCATGGACAAACCCTGCTCTCCCACTTGGCAAGCCTTTACCCCCACTCAACCCCACAAGCCTGGCAACAAAGACTGAACAACGGCGAAGTCACCCTCAACGGCGTTACCGCCCCCGGAAGCGAATCGGTCACTTTAGGCCAAACCCTTGTCTGGAACCGTCCCCCCTGGATAGAACCAGACTCCCCTCAGCACTTCGAAGTCCTGTTTAATGACCCCCATCTGTTGGCCGTCAACAAACCCAGCGGGCTGCCCACCCTCCCCGGCGGCGGCTTCATGGAAAACACCCTCCTGCGCTTGGTGCAAAAGCAAACCCCAAACGCAAACCCTGTCCATCGGTTGGGCCGAGCCACCACCGGTATCGTCCTCTTCGCCAAAACACCGCAGGCGGCCTCTAATCTATTCGCAAACTGGAACACGCCCAAAATTCAAAAAATCTACCGAGCGCTGGCTCAAAACATTGCACAGCACGACGCCTACGAAATCCTCACACCCATCGGCCTCGTACCGCACCCGCTCATCGGTTCCGTGTGGGCCGCCAACCCAAGTGGCAAACCGTCAAAGTCATTGGCAAAGGTGATCTCACGCACCACAAGCACCACAACATTTGCGGTGAGCCTAAATTCGGGCCGCCCTCATCAAATCAGAATCCATCTGGCATCCATCGGCCATCCCCTGGTAGGCGATCCTCTGTACGGCTTAACCGGCCGACCTCTTGAAAATCTCCCCGGCCTCCCCGGCGATGGAGGATATTTCCTGCACGCCCAATTTCTGAAATTCCACCACCCCATCACCGGAGAACAAATCAATCTTGAGGCAGCTTTGCCGTCCGGA
>Ga0187847_10000313_pt1 | contig 57037 bp, 52 predicted proteins | sample June2016WEW_4_10_FD_132458 | JGI IMG/M metagenome (GOLD analysis project Ga0187847, IMG submission 132458) | Peatland microbial communities from SPRUCE experiment site at the Marcell Experimental Forest, Minnesota, USA - June2016WEW_4_10 | ecosystem: Environmental > Terrestrial > Soil >...
CTACACGCCTTCGCAAACGGAACCACACCTGTAAACCATCTCCCCGGTCTGTTCTGTAAAGTATCTGCCCGGTTCGTACCAGGCATTTGCGGCACGGATGAATCCGTGCCCTTTCAAAACATCGGCTTGGTCAGAGCTTCCTATGGCTGCGGCTGCGGAATGACCGAGGTATCGCGCTCCCAGCCTTCGTTTTCGAGCTTGATGTGCTCGATGGCGACGGCGTTCGAGTTGGCGTCCAGATCAGGAAGTGCCTGGTATTCCGAGGGCCAGCAGCGGTAAATCTTGTAGGCGCGAACCACTTGCCCGGCCTCGTTGTAGAACTCGAGGTAGATGTCCTTGCGGAACTCGTTCAGCGACACCTCGGAGCCCAGCCCCGCGCCGAACTTCCAGACCAGGTTGGCCCAGTCTTCAAAGGCGCTATCGTCGGTAAGCCCGCGTTCCAGCGTGATGGGCCCGAACTGGTTCAGGCCGGGCGATTTCCGGCTGGTGCTGGGATCGCCGCCCTCGCGGTGCTCCACAACCTCCGTGGTGCGGATGAGCGCTGTTATGCGCGAGATTGCAGGAATGTACTTGCCATCCCATTTCACGCGGAATTTGAAGTTCTTGTACGGATCGAAGCGTGTCGGATTGGTGGGGAATTCTGTCATGCGAGGAAGCATATCACCGGAAATGGTTTCCGGGTTAGAGAATTCCGCAAACAAAGAGCCGCAATCCCTGCGGATTGCGGCTCTTGCATCGTCCGTCGGCATTGGTGTTGATTCCGGGCGCGGCGAAGGCGGCTTGCCGACAAAAGGCAATCAACTGCAAAAATTCAGAGCCGCGAAGAAATATTCATGTTCAAGAGTGGTCAAAGTGGCAAACGAGTGGAAATGGTAGGGTAGTATGAATTGGTAACAAACCGCACCTTGAAAGTCGAGGAATTGATCCATGAGCACGACTGCACATTTGGCTCGATGCAGGGTCCAATTCATTGCGAGACCGGGATTTAACGTTCAGATGGCTTTTGCGGCCCTGATACTTTTGATCTCTTCCATTGTGGTCTGCAGACTGACCTCTGTTCATGTGCCCAATGCCGGCAGTACACTGCTGAGCTGCGCCCTTGCTTTCGCCGGAGTGCTGCCATTGCCGCTCTACCTGAACGAGAAGGGGCATCTGTATTTGCGCGACTCGGTTGTGACTGTTCTCTGGAGTCTACTTCTATATGGCCTGTTGCATTTTCCGGTAGTTTTCGCCGCGCGCGTTGGCATGGGAATTGGCTTGAAGGATGCGCTCTTAACGCATTGGGACCAGTTGATCGGGGTGCGCGTTCCAGCCATCATGACATGGGCCTCCAATCATTGGCTCGGGCTTCTGGCAAACAAGAGCTATGCCCTGCTGATTCCTTTGCTGCCGATCTCCTTACTATTGCCCATCGTTGCAGGTAAGTTAAAAAACGCGCAGCAATTCGTGACTGGCAACTTGATTGCCTTTGCCTTGGGTCTTCCCCTGTTTGCGCTTCTTCCCGCCATCGGGCCCTGGTTTGGCTATCACTTTGCTGCGGGAGCTGGCCAGGCAGAGTGTCAGGCCACGTTTCTTCTTATGCGAAGCCCAGGTCCTTACGAATATCAATCAGCGGGGGTCGTGTGCTTTCCGTCCTTTCACGTTATCTGGGCTATCCTCTGTGCGCAATCTTTGTGGAGCATACGCTTGTTGCGCATTCCGGCTGCGGCTCTCACCGGATTGATCATCCTTTCCACGGTGACTACTGGCTGGCATTATTTCAGTGATGTGCTGGCCGGCATCCTGGTGGCAGTGTTGTCTATCGCCGCAGCCAAGCGACTGAGCCGCTGAACAACCCGTCACGCTTCCTTCCCCCTTGGAATTCAAGCAGGGTGCGTGGCTTGACCCAGAAATAGCCGGGTTCCTGAGATTCACAAGCACAGAGCCGCAATCCTTTGGGATTGCGGCTCTGTATTGAAACACGGAACGGCTAACTTCCAGCCGAGTTACATCTCTTTGACGCCTTCGACGAAGGCTTTTAGCTTGCGGCTGCGCGAGGGATGACGAAGCTTGCGCAAGGCCTTGGCTTCGATTTGGCGAATGCGCTCGCGGGTTACCTGGAAGCTCTGGCCGACTTCTTCGAGGGTGTGCTCAGAGCCGTCTTCGAGGCCGAAGCGCATCTTGATGACGCGCTCTTCGCGCGGGGTGAGCGTGCGCAGGACCTGCGAGGTGTACTCCTTGAGGTTGACGCTGATGACCGCTTCAGAGGGCGAAACCGCCTGGCGGTCTTCGATGAAGTCGCCGAGGTGCGAATCTTCCTCTTCGCCGATGGGCGTCTCCAGCGAGATAGGCTCCTGCGCGATCTTGAGCACCTTGCGAACCTTGGCCACGGGAATGTCCATGCGCCGGGCGATCTCTTCGCTCGAAGGCTCGCGGCCTAACTCCTGCACAAGTTGCCGGCTGGTGCGGATGAGCTTGTTGATGGTCTCGATCATGTGCACAGGAATGCGAATGGTCCGGGCCTGGTCGGCGATGGCGCGTGTGATGGCCTGGCGAATCCACCATGTGGCGTAGGTCGAAAACTTGTAGCCGCGGCGGTACTCGAACTTGTCCACGGCCTTCATCAGGCCGATGTTGCCTTCCTGGATCAGGTCGAGAAACTGCAATCCGCGGTTGGTGTACTTTTTGGCAATGGAAACAACGAGGCGCAGATTGGCTTCGATCAGCTCTCTCTTGGCCTGATCCGCGTCCATGTCGCCCTGGATCATCTCGCGCTGCGTGCGCTTCAACTCAACGATGGAGACGCTCGCGTCGGCTTCGATCTTTTCGAGATCGGCCTTGCAGTTCTTCTGCTGCCGCCGGTACTCCTTCTTCAGCTCCTCGCTTCGGCTGGCCTCGTGCTTTTGTTCAAGCGAGCGAATCTGCCGCTCCAGCGTGCGCATGGTGTCTACGGTCTTGTTGACCTTGTCCAGCAGGCGCTTGCGCTCCATGGGCGTGTATTTGAGTTCGCGCACAATCCGCGAAACGAAAACCTTTTCGCGTGCTATAAGCCAGCGGGTTTTTCGCGCGGCAGAGGCCTTGGCTTTGGCAGCGCCGGAAGCGGCCTGCTTCTCATCCAGCACGACAATCTTCTTCTGGTGCTTCACCAGCGCGTCTATGCGAGCCACAGTCGCCTTGACGCGCGCCACCACCACCTCTTCGGTGAGCTCCTCTTCGTCGAAGATTACGACTTCTTTGATGTTGCGCACGCCGCGCTTGAGGTCTTCGCCCAGGGCCACAACCTCGCGAATCACGATGGGCGAACGCGAAATGGCTTTGAGGACGCGCAGCTGGCCGCGCTCGATGCGCTTGGCAATCTCAACCTCGCCCTCGCGCGTCAGCAGCGGTACTGTGCCCATCTCGCGCAGGTACATGCGCACCGGGTCATTGGTCTTTTCCAGCGTGCCGGGCGTCAGGTCCAGTTCGACGTCTTCGCCCTCTTCGAGATCGAAGTCCTTGTCGCCGTGGAACTTGGGGCCGTCGAGCAGGTCAATGCCCTGAGTGCCGATGGTGGTTATCAGGTCGTCCAGATCATCGGGAGAAGTGGCCATCTCATCCGGCAACATCTCATTGACATCGCCGTATGTCAGATAGCCCTTTTCCTTACCCACTTCGATAAGGGTGTCAACGTCGTGTTCGTGACCTTGCTCGTGTTCGTGTTCGAATTTGTCTTCGCTCGCCAAAATACTCCTACTCTCCAGCGCAAGTCAGATTCAGCACCGTCTTGCGCGACGGTGCGCAGGTTCCAGCCTGGCTTGGTCCTGAGCGCGCGAAAAGGTCCCGAAGAGCAGGGAAATCAGCGTACAGGCACACAAACCCGGGGTCACCCGCATAAATGATGCGGTTTCTTGTGGTTGCTCGGAACAGGATGACAAGCGCTTCAGGTTTCACCTGGGTCGCCCGCGAGCCGCGGCTCATAGTTGGGGCAAAGGGGCGCGCATCCGCACTGAGATCAATAGATTACCACGTCCTGGCCTGCCGCGCCAAACCAAAACTCCAGGCATGGTCAGGAGCCAATTCAAGCGATCTCGCAGGCGAGCCGGGCGGTTTTGCCTTCCACCTGCTCCACTCTCTATCTATTTGACGCGAGAACTGGCGATTCGACGCAGGAATTGGTGGTTACTGCTCGGGCGGCCTATGGTTGTGTAATTGCCGCAGCGCCCGGTCGAGATCCAGCTTTTGCTGGGTCAAAACTGCCAGCTCGGCCAGGTCGCCACGCCGTTCGGCCTCCGCGATCTGCGCCCGCATGTCACGCATCCGGCGCTCGATGGCTCGCTCCTGAATCTCCTGAATGGCGCTCTGTACTTCGCTTTCCTCGGGCGGTTTGGTCTCGGCCAGCAACGTCTCGGCCAGCAAGGCCCGCTGCGCCTCGTCCTCGATTACGTCCATGGGGTCGCGAGCCTGCCGCCCGGAAAGCGCCTGCAAGGCCGCGAACGCGCCAAGATGCTCGAACCAAGTTGGCTGTTCGGCCAGCGCCTGAACGGCAAGTCTCCGTGACTGCTCGAAATCCGGATCGTCGATGGCCAGCGCGCGGAGCAATACCCGCTCGACTTCAGTCAGAGCCGTGGCTCGCGCCTCGATGCGGTCGCGCCGGCGCAACGCGGCCTGGCGCAGTTCCTCGCGTAGCACCGCTGAGTCGATGCCCAGCTTTTGTGCTGCGTCGGCGGCAAACTGGTCGCGTGCCAACTTCTCCGGCATGCGGCGAATATGGGGCAGCAGGAAGTTCATGGCCTTGACCTTCTGCTCCGCGCTGGCTCCTGGGAACGCGACCCGCGCTCGCTCAATCAGGTAATCGGCCTGACGGCGCGCTCCGCGCAAGGCCGCTGTATACGCCCCAACCCCCCGTTCGCGAATATAGCGGTCAGGGTCGAGGCCGCCGTCGAGGGTGACGATTTTGATGTTGAAGCCCTCTTCGGTGAGCAGGGCAATGGACTTCTCAGAGGCGTTGGAGCCTGCCGCGTCGGGATCGAAGTTGACGACCACCTGCGAAGTGTGTCGCTTGAGAATTGCTACTTGCTGTTCGGTAAAAGCCGTTCCGCTGGTGGCGATCACATTCTGAATTCCGCGCAGGTAAACCGAAATGCAGTCCATCTGGCCCTCGACAAGAAGCGCAAATTCATGCTGGCGAATCGAGGCGCGCGCCTTGTCGAGATTGAAGAGGACGAGGCTTTTCGAATAGAGCGGCGTCTCCGGCGAGTTGATGTATTTTGCGCCGGCCTTTTCACCGGTTTCAAGAGTGCGCGCCGTGAAGGCGATCACTCGGCCGCTCTCGTTGGAAATCGGGAACATGACGCGTTTGCGGAAGCGGTCATAGATTGGGCCTTGGCTGCCGTCTCCCTGCTCCTTGGATGCGAAGAGCCCGCTGGCGCGGAGGGTTTCGTTGTCGGCCATGCCGCTGAGCCGGTCGCGCAGGGCGTTGAAACTGTCTGGCGCGTAGCCGATGCGGAAAGTCTTGATGCCTTCCGGCGTCAGCCCTCGCCCGGCCAGGTACTCGCGTGCCACGGCGCCTTCTGGCCCGCGCAACTGCTCCTCAAACCATGCGGTCGTGGTCTCGTGCAACTCGAACAGCTTCGCCCGCAGCCGCGCTCCGGCAGCCTCTTCCGGCGAGGAAAACTCCCTCTTGGGCAGCGGAATGCCGCACTTGCCCGCCACAATCCGCACCGCCTCGGGAAAGCCCACATTCTCGATCTTGGCCACGAAGCTGAATACGTCTCCCGAGGCCTGGCAGCCGAAGCAGTGGTAAAACTGGCGCACCGCATGGACCGAAAAGGAGGGCGATTTTTCCTTGTGAAACGGGCAGAGGCCCTGGTAGTTCTGCGCTCCAGCCTTGCGCAGGCGGATATACCCCTCGATCACCTTGACGATGTCGGCCTGCTGCTTCACGGTCTGGGCAAAATCGCTCACTGGGAGTTCCTTCTTGAGAATAAGCCTTCAGCGTCCGCCGTCGCGTGCGGAAAACGCGTGTGAATCTCTCCGCCGTGACAAACAAAGAGGCAGTGGACTAGAATTCCACGCAAACAAATTAGCTGCCAATCGGATGCATCGAAGCTTTCCATTCAGGGAGAGACGGAAAATGAGAGATCCACAATCCGTCCAACAGCGCGTCGTCGTTGCCTTGGTGGGAGCTGGTTTAGTGTTACTGGGCAAAGCGTCAGGTTTGTTCGGTTCGGGAGCAAAGCTTAACATCCCTGTCCTGGTTTTAGTGGTTGCGGCTCTCATGGTGCTTTTTGTTCATCCGTGGATTCGGCAGGGACAGGACAAGAAGTTCCCAAACGTGCTTACCTCAAGGCGGGTAACCGGAACTGCATTTGTCCTAATTGGTCTCGCCCTTGGAGTCAAAATGGCGGTCGATGCTTTTTGGGGGAAGGTTCCTGAGTACAGCTTTCTATTAATGGGGTTGGGAGCTATGGTTGTTCTATTTTTCTTGCCGTTGGCCGGGGAGCGGAAGAAATAGAAGGGCTAGAGACTACAACCTAACTAATGAAGTGGAATGTCCGGATCGTGACCGAGAGGATTTTTCTCTGAACGGACCGGCGCGCTTCGATCTCAAGAAGGAGAACGTAAATGCGAATCGTTGCTGTAATTTTGGCTGGGGTTCTGGCCTCCGCAACCGCGTTGGCGCAACAGAGCGTGCCGCCCCCGCCACAGCCTTTTGCTGATGCACCGGCAAACGCCGAGGTCCTAAAACTGTTGCGGTCAGGAGTGTCGGAAAGAATGATCCTGCATGTTATTTCCGCAACCCCCGGCAAGTTCGATACCTCTGCCGATGCGCTGACCGCGCTCAAACAGGCGGGAGCCAACGAAGCGGAACTCAGCGCAATACTGGCCCAGGGTGCGGCCCCCACCTATCCGCCTGCTACCGGCGCGCCAAACACCGCTGGTCCGACGCTCCAAGTCACCATGAAGTTTATCCAGGACAAGCTCAGCGAAGTGGGCACGGTGAACTTTGCCGGATACGTCCATGACTCGGCCCGCAACGAAGATGGGGTGCAAAAGTTCAGTTCAACGACCAGCAACATCGTCGCTAATCCGGGCGCTTGCTCCATCACCTACCATCGCCTCGTCATCAATAACGGCAGAAAAGAACACAACGAAAATGTCTTCATCAACCTGCGCGACGTGAAAAGCATCGCTGTGCTGCCCGATGAGCAGGACTGGCAAATGTACCTGGTGAAAACCGGGGACACCACCAAAACGGTCAAGGACGTTCCGGATATTTATGTCCTAAACATCAAGCTTCCCAGGGGCGTTGACTACTCCATTCGCTTCTACGAGCAGGAGATGGCCGACCGCATAGCCAAAGCCTTGGTTCATGCCGTAGAGCTATGCGGCGGCGGCAGCAGCCAGCAAGAACCGTTTTGAACCGAAAACTTCCGGCCACCGAAGCGCAAGCGGCTCGGCGCGTCAGAAGCTGAAACCGCGAAGCAGCACTTGGTTTCGCGCATATTTGCAAACGGAGGGATCTTATGCGAATGGTTGCTCTCGTTCTAACGGCGGCATTGGCCTCCGCAACCGCGCTGGCGCAACAGAGCGTTCCGCCTCCGCCTCAACCGGTTCCGGACCAACCGGCCGCTGCCAGCGCAGACGCCCTGAAGGGGCCATCGCTCGAAGTTACCATGAAGTTTATCCTGGACAAGCTGAACGAGATTGGCAAGGTAAATTACGACGTAGCCCTGTATGATGCAGGCGGAAATTTCAACGGTGGCAGCCGTTTGAGTGTAGAAAAGAACAACGTCGTTGCCGATCCGGGCAAATGCCAGATCAGCTACCATGCCTGGCTTGAAGTCGATGGCAAAGTGCAGCCGCAAGCAGACTACAACTTCTTCTTGCGCGACGTGCGAACCATCACGGTGATGAAGGCCGAGAAATGGATTCAGGACTACGGCGCGGGCACGAGCAATCCGGGCGGCAGAGTGGAAGTGACTCCGGATACTTTTTTTCTCGTTGTGAAGCAAACCAAAGGCAAAGAAGACAGATTTGCTTTGGACGAGGTGATGGCCAACCGCATCGCCAAAGCAATGATCCATGCGGTGGAGTTGTGCGGCGCCGGAAGCAAGCCGGAACCCTTTTGAAATCAGGCAATTCTCCCGGCCTCTGACGGCTCCATCAACAGAAAAATCTCTGAGCGGCCGGGTCTCGCTGAAATTACCTGTTGCAACGAATATCTCCTTGGCGCATCCAATGTTGTGTAAGTACAAGGAGGTTCCCCATGTCGCTTCGCCCTGTGAAGCAGATCTTTGAAACCAAACCAACCATCGAGGGAGCGGGCGTCCGGCTGCAGCGCGCCTTCGGCTTTGGAAAAACCGCGGAGTTCGATCCCTTCCTCTTGCTGGACGATTTCCGCAGCGACAATCCGGCCGATTACGTGGCCGGTTTTCCCTGGCATCCCCACAGGGGAATTGAAACCATCACATATGTGCTGGCTGGCGAAGTATCCCATGGCGACAGCCTGGGCAACAAAGGCCGCATGACCGCGGGCGATGTGCAATGGATGACTGCGGGTAGCGGGATATTGCATCAAGAAATGCCCGCAGGTGACAAGCAGGGCCGCATGCACGGCTTTCAGCTCTGGGCCAACTTGCCCGCAGCCCTTAAAATGACCGACCCACGCTATCAGGACATTCCGGCCAGCGCCATTCCGGAAGTGACGGAAGATGACGGGAGCAAAGCACGTGTGATTTGCGGGGAGTTCTGGGGCAAAAAGGGTCCGGTTGATGGCGTAGCAGCAGAGCCGCGCTATGTGGACATCTCCGTTCCGCCGAATAAGCGCAAGCGCATCAAAGTGGAGACCACGCGCAACGCATTCGCCTACGTTTTTGCCGGAGCGGGCACGTTCAGTGACGCTTCAAAACCGCAGGCTGTGTTGACCGAGTCGGCCGTTGATCCCAATGCGCCGCCGACGTACGACGCGAGAAACCACTCGCTCGTGCTCTTCGATCGCGGCGACGAGATTGTCGTTCAGGCCGGTCCCGAAGGCATTCGCTTTCTGCTGGTCTCCGGCCAGCCGCTGGAAGAACCTGTGGCGTGGCAGGGTCCGATCGTGATGAACACGGAGGCCGAACTGCGCCAGGCGTGGAATGAGTTGCAGCGCGGCACGTTTATCCGGCACAAGTAAGCTGAGAGCACGTCGAGGAGTCGATCACTCCGCCGGCAGCTCAGCCCCGAGAACCTGCGCCGATGTAACTCCGCGCTGGCGCAGAACTCGCAGGCTGAGCGCGTCGTGGCGCTTGGCCAGGCGGCGGCCATTCACATCTGCCACTAAACGGCAGTGGAACCAATCAGGAGTTTCGAGTCCCAGTGTGCGGTAGAGCAGAATCTGCCGCGCCGTGGACTTGAGCAGGTCTTCGCCGCGCACGACTTCGGTGATTTTCATAGCAGCATCGTCGGCCACGCAGGCAAGCTGATAACTCGGGCCGCCCTCGCGCCGCCACACCACAAAATCACCAAAATCCACGCCGGCCACAAGGCGCTGGGCCCCGAGGTTTCCATCCACAAACTCGATTGCTTCACCGTCGGGAACGCGGAAGCGCCAATTGAAGTTGCCCGGCTCTTCAGTTTCGTGTGCCGGAGGAATATTGTTCTGAAGCAGTCTGCAAGTTCCAGGATAGACAGGTTCATCGTCGAGCGGTTCCAACTCTCCAGTACCTTGAGAAACGCCCTCGTGCGGCGCGCTGAGCGCAGCGGCGAGGTCCTTGCGCGAGCAGCGGCAGGGAAAGAGAAATCCGCCGCGCAGAAGTTTGCGCCACGCGCCGAGATAAAATTCCCGGCGACTGCTCTGCGCGTAGGGCGCATAAGGCCCTCCCATCCCTGGGCCTTCCTGCCAGCGAATTCCCAGCCAACGCAGGTCTTCAATGGCGGCATCAGCAAATTCGATGCGGCTGCGCTCGTGGTCCAGGTCTTCCATGCGCATCACCAGTACGCCGTCCGCGTCGCGCGCCCGCTCGTAGGCTGTCCAGAAGGTGCGCGCATGGCCCACATGCAGATAGCCGGTGGGTGACGGCGCAAGACGGCCACGATAACTCGACGGTGGTGATGAAGAATGGCTGGCCATACTATCAACCAGTGTAGCCACCTGCGGTGGGGCAGCCGCGCTTGCGCGCATGGGGTTGGTGGTCTCCCAGGTCCGAGAATCCGGACTCCCACCACATCGACCTGGAGCACCCTCATCGAGGCAGTTAGTTCCCTATCTGATTCAACAGACGAAGATTCCTATTCCGCATCGTTCTCGTCGTTGCTGGAGTGGCGATGCTCGTAGTTTCCAATCTGGTCGTTCAGATGCCGGGGATCAACCGAGACTTGCACCACATCCATCTCGTTTCCGTCCAGATCCACCACGAACATTCCCATCCGCTCGCCCTCGGGATGCACAAAGATCAACGTCTGTTCATTACCCCCGCGGCTGGTTTCGCGGATCATCCGCTCCCAGCCCGCGCCCAGCTTCTCCTCGACCATGCGGTTCAGTTCGTCGCCATCCACCCGTGCTGAGAAGTTCTCAATCTCGGCCACATGCACGTCGCTAACGCCTTCATGCGAGGCCCTCCGTGCAACCATGCTGACGAGCCCCATGAAAGGAATGCGCGTGGCGTGCACATGATAGCGGCTCTCGATTGAGCTGACCACGGCGTCGAACCCGCCCCCGCCGCCGGCCAGCACAGCCACCGGAATCAGCAGGGCAACAAACACAACAGGAGCAATCCACAAATATCTCATTGCTGGCCGCCTTTCTTATCCTTCTCCATCTTCTCTTTGACCTTCGCGTCCTTCTCCACGTCGCCCAGCACGCTGAGCCCGCCAAGGCCTTTCAGCTTGCCCAGGTCTTCCATGCGCACCGGCCCGAGGATCAGCACAATGGTCAACTCCTTGGGTTCGGCCGTGAGAACGAATAGGCCGTGGGCTTCGCCGTTGACCAGCTTCACCATCACGTCAGTGGTTTCGCCGCCTTTGCGTTCGCGCTCGCGCACCATCGGTGACCACTCGCTGGTCTCGAAGTACTTGCGCAGTTGCTCGACCTCTTCCATCGAGTACTGCCCTTCCTTATCGAACTCGTAACTGCGCACGTAAATCCCGTCGAGCCCCTCGACCAGTTGGCGCGTTGAAGCGTCGTCCTTGTCCTTGCCGTTCATGAATTTGGCAGCAAAAGCCAGCATGTTTTTGCCCAGCGTAACCTCGGTGACGTCAGAGGCGCGCGAAGCCAGTTCTTTTTCAACCGCGGGAGGCAAGGGCAGCGGGGTACTCTGCGCGAAAACTGGCGCGGCCATCGCAACCGCCCCCAGCACGAATGTCATGATTCTGTTTTTCATCGGTCAATCTCCTTGCCTTTGCACGCGCCCGTGAGCCGCGAGTTGTGTATTCATTTGGTTGAGTGCGCGATTGGTGATGCGCAACGCGGTCAGTACCTGTTGTCGAGCTGCCTCACCCTTGCGTTGCTCCTCCCGGTTTCGCCAGACGAGACCGCCGCCCAGCGCGGCTGTGAGAAGAATGGCAGCGGCCAGCCGTTGCAAGCGGAATGCATGGCTTCGCGGCTGACGCGTGCGCCTGCTTTCCATCAGCCGGCGTTTCAGGCTGGTGGGCGCAGGCCGCCGCTCGAACGCCTGCCGCAGCTCCTGCTCAAACTCTTCCATTGACTCAACCTTCACGCGCGTATTCCTTTCCGCGGACGTACTCCTTCAAATGATTCTCGGCTTTGGCCCTGAGCAGCTTCAATCCCCGCTGCAAATTGCTTTTTACCGTGGCCACAGGCGCCTGGAGAGTCGCAGCAATTTCTTCCGGCGTCATGTCCTCCTGGTAGCGGAGAACCAGCGCAGCGCGCTGCGATTCCGGCAAGGTAGCCAGCAGTTGTTCCAGCCGGGCTCCCAACGGCGATGTGCGCTCCACAACGCTTATGCCGTGATGCTCTTCCATCTCCACCCAGAGGTCCAGGCCGCGAACCACCCGCCGCCGGAGTGCATCCGCCGAGCGGCTCATCGTCACCCGGCGCAGCCAGAAGCAGGCGTGTGCTGCGGATTCGATCTTTCCCAAATGTCTATCCAGTTGCAGAAAAACATCCTGCGCAATCTCTTCGGCGAGCCCTCGGTCGCCGGTCATGCGCCACGCCAGCGAGAAGACCATCGACTGGTGTTCGTCCACGAGTTGTTCAAAATCCGGCTGCCAGTCGTGGGCCATGGGCTTCGCTTCTACTCTCTTATCCGCAGGGGTTGTCGCGCGCGGATGCAGAGAGTTACGCGTTTGGGAGAAAAAAGTTCAGGTCGTGGATCAGTGCGGATCAGACGCAGCTCGTAAAGACGGCTAATTCTCTGCCGGGAGAGTGCTCGGCTGCGCCATCTGTGGTTCCCGGGGGAAATTGATCTTCTTCACCAACGCTTTGTACTTTGGCTCATCCCTCAGCGTGCGCAGGTCCGGTTGCGACAAGCACGAGAGGACATTCGATTCATGGCGGTTATAGGCCTCTTCCAGCAGTTGCAATGCTTCCTGCTTCTTTCCCATCAGGATGCAGGTTTTCGCCAGAGCGGTTCCCCATAGTTTACCCGCCTGGTAATACTCCTTTTGCCTAGCGTACAGATCGTTCAACAGTCCGCGCTCACCATCCCGCTCATATCCCGCCCGTGCCGATGCGATGATGTCCTTCAGCACGGAATCATTCTCAGCCTCCGCTGTCTTCTTACCTTCCTCCAGGTAGGACGGATAGTCCCTAAGCTCCAGGCTGATGAACATGAGGTAGTAGTGGGGCGAGAGAAACTCCGGGGCGGAGCGCTCCACTTCCTTGAGAAGTGCGATTGCCTCCTCCTTTCTCCCCGCATTGAACAGCATCAAGCCTCTGTCGGCAAGGATCGAATGCGAAGTAGGATCGAGTTCCTGAGCCTTGTCGTTCTCCTCCAGGCCTTCGGGAAATCGCCCTTGTACCGCAAGCACATTGGCATACCATTTGCGGGCTATCGGGTCTTTTGGATTCAACTCGATGGCGCGACGAAACTCCTTTTCGCCGTCTACAAAATCCCATTTTCCCCACCATTCGGCAAAGGCCAGGGCGCGATGCGCTTCGGCAAGCGAATCGTCCAGTTCGACGGCCTTACTTGCCGCGGCAAGCGCGCGCGCGTAGGCCTCGCTGTCCGGCATGGTGGAGTACTCCCGAAGCAGGTCGTAAGTGTCCGCCATGCCCACATAGGCCTGGGCATAGCCCGGATCATGCAAGATCGCCTGCGTGAAGTAATCCAAGGCGCGATTCAAGCTATCTGGAGTCCTCTGGTTCCACTCGTAGCGGCCTTTCAGGTAAAGGTCGCGCGCCTGACTCTTTTCAGAATCGGAAACGGCGATCGAAGTCCCTGGTTCCGACTCCGCATGGATATTGGCGAACAGGCCCTGGAGTGCCTGGGATAATCGCTGGCCGGTTGCCCGAATACCCGCGGAATAGACGGCTGCGCCGACGACGCCGGCAAGCAGCAGTCCACAAGACGCCAGCAACCAGGTTCGTCTCAGGACCGATCGCGGGGCGGATGCTTGCGGGACGCGGGAGTTTGCCATCGCAGATCCGTCTGGCGCGCCGAAGGCCGTGCCGGAAGGCTCTCCCGGCGCGGCATCTACGCGGGTTGCAACCAGGGCAGCTTCCGATTCCTGGGTCTTGGTCGACTTCACCCATTCATCCAACTCATGCGTGTAGGCGTAAACCGACGCACGCCCTCCGCCCGGTACGCGATGGATGGGCAGACCACGATCCACATCCCAGCGCTTGACGGTTCTTTCCACCTTGCCAAGATAAGCCGCAATTTCCTTCCAGGAGTCCAGACGCGTGCCCAAGCCGGCATTTTCTGCATTTGGCCGGTATGTCGAGGGCGACGGCATGAACTGGCCTCAATTCCAGGGTGGGTGTCACGAACTGTCCCCATCAGTCCCGATCTGTCACTTGCTTCTGGCCCTGGGATGGGCTCATTATCGCATCTGCTCCAACCGGCGGCAACGCATTCATTTGGAAGCAGAATTGCAAAGACCAGACGAAGCGTTGTTGGGCGCCATTTCCCCCTGTGCGGTTTTCCTTCACTGCCCGTCTGTTCCCTCAGTCAAGCGGGGGACAAGACGCTGCAGTACATGCGGGCTACAGTGTGTCCAGGCATTGTGGGTCTGTATTCATCAATCCGGCGCGAGCACACTGCGCTGCAAACAGGAAAGGGAAGGAAAAGGGTCACGATATGAAGATAAGAATGGGTACAATCGTTTTCGCTCTCCTGGCGTGCGCAGCGGTCTCCGCGCACGCTAGCGGTATCACTGTGAACTGGACTACCGGCGGCGTTTACACGAGTCAAGTGTCCCCCCTCTCCGGCACCGTCACGTATCCCAGCAGTACGATTTCCGACCCCGGCGGTGATGTCACCGCTTCGACAACTACCAGTTACGGATTCAATCAAGGGACTTCCCCATTCGGCGAAACTAACTGGCTCAGTCTCACCCCCGGCCAGGATATTACGTTCACTTTTGCGCAGGCTGTCGACTACGTCGGCTTCTTCTGGGGATCAGCGGATAACTCTAACTGGGTCTATCTCTACGATGGCTCCACACTGCTTGGATCTTATGTTGGCCTCACATCTCCCATCGCTCCCAACGGTGGTAGCGGCTATGCGGATTTCTTCGCCGGCGCCGGTGAAGAAATCACTTCAATTGAACTTCTTAACGCCGGCTCCTTCACCTTCGAGACGGACAACCTCTCCTATCAAGAAGAGGCACCGGTTAGCTCTACCCCCACTCCCGAGCCCGGCTCTTTCCTGCTCCTGGGCAGCGGCCTGGCAGGACTGGCCGGCATGGTGCGGCGCAAGGCCGTTCAGCGCGGCTAACGAATCCAGGTTAAGCAAACAATGTGTTTCTCAGGCCCAGGGAGCAAATCCTGGGTCTCTCTTATGCGCTTGCAGGTTCTCAAAAAGGGTGAAAGCCACTATCCCGGCCGGTATGCGATACCCGAAAAAGCATGCATAAACGCATTGTCTCGACCTCAACGCCAACGTCCGGCCGGTTCGTTCCCTGCCCGGGGTCGTATCGCGTCTCAGCGACGTCAGGATCGACATGGGGATCTTCTTGGAAGGGCGCCGTGGTAAAAACGCGGAGGATTTTAGAACCTATCCGGAATGGTGTGGAAGGCGATGCGCGTGGGTGCGGCTTTGAAGGCGGTCAACATGGTGGCCGGCGCCAGCGTGCTCAGGCCGTACTTGTTGTTGAGCGCGTCCATCGCAGCGACGAGGCGCGCGCGGCCCTGCTCGTCTTCTGTTCCTTCAAACAGGTTCAGCGTGTGCAGCCGGTCGGGCACCAGGCCGTTCAAATGTACGCCGATGAAATAAGGGTGCTCGAAGGCCTCGCCGGACGGGCGGGATTCCCATAGGCGACGCAGCGCCGCAATGAGCGTGGGATTGTCCTGGCACTCGCTCAACCGCAACTCGCTTTTCCATCCCCGCGTGGGCGCGCCAAAGCGGCTGACCGGCATCTTTTCGCCGCGCGGAACGGCAAACCCGATAGCCAGCCCAATGCTGCCGGTCCACAACCCCTCCGAGCGCAGCCGCATCGCCGCCTTATGCAGCAGCTTGTGCGCCACTGCCCAGGCTTTTTCCGGATTGCGCATCTCCGGCGCCAGCACGTGCTGGTGGCTCATCGACTTCAGGTGCTCCGTCTCCGACATATCGAAGTCTTCGCCTTGCAGCCAGTGCCAGAGCCGCTCGCCCCACACCGAGCCCCACAACTCGCCGGCTTGCTCGCAGCCGAGCGCCAGCAGATCGTCCATGGTGTGAATGCCCTTGTCGTTCAGCCGCTTCTCGGTGCGTGCGCCGATGCCCGGCAAGGCGCGCAGCGTGAGCTGATGCAGAGCTTCGGGCAGGATGTCCAGCGGAAGCGCCACCAACCCATCGGGCTTTTCCATGTCGCTGGCAACTTTGGCCAGATAGCGGTTAGTTGCCAAACCGACCGAGCTGCGCATCATGGGGCCGACCCGTTCCAGAATGCGCGCCTTCACCTGCCTGCCTAGCGCCATGGCCGCCAGCAGCGGCCGCTCACGGCCCATCAGCCGGCATGCCATCTCGTCGATGGACATCACAGCCGTCACCGGCAGGCAGCTCTCCACAGCCTCGACAATGCGGTGATGGTATTGGACATAAACTTCGTGCCGCGCCTCCACCAGCACCAGATCCGGGCACATCCGCTTGGCTTCGGCCACAATGGTTCCTGTTTTGACGCCACAGGCTTTGGCCTCGTAACTGGCGGCAAGGCAACAGGTTGTATCGGCCATCATGGGCACTATGCCTACCGGCTTACCATGCAGCTCGGGGCGAGCGTCCTGCTCCACCGAGGCAAAATAGGAGTTCATATCAACGAACAGCCAGTTGAGATGAGGCCCGCTTGCCCGGTCGTCCTCCAGCCCTTGCGGGGAGCTTGCAGTCTCAGGCTCCGGGGGCCTTAGTTCTTCCGGCCAATCCGCGGAGTCAGGGGCCGATGCCGGATTGAGACCGGGGTCCATATCAATATATATTCGCCTTTTATTCTCCACAAAACAAGTGGGTATACGGAAAAATTCTCCGATGATACCCTTGACGCAACGGAATTTAGGCGCAGAATAGCTTCAAGGTCGGTAGTCCCCGGAACCCAATCAACGTCTAACTCTCTGAGTCTGTAACTGGTGACAAGACGATGCATACCCTGATTCACTGGTTAGTAAACTACGAAAACGCCATTGCCATTATCGTCACAGTGGCCATAGCCTTGGTCGTGGTTTGCTGCCTCGAGTGCTCGGAGTGCCCCAGCCGCGACGAGGACGACGTTTTCCGCCACCACTCACTCTAGGCGTCCCGCGCCGCCGGCTTGCCCCGCTCGTCCAGTTCGATATGGCAGAAGGGCATGTGATGGTCATGCGGGAAAAAGACCAGCCACTTCTCTTGAATGGCGCGCGCATACAATCGCTTGCGCTGCTCGATCAGCGTCAGCGGGTCGAGGTCGTAGGCCATGCCCCAGGCCAGGTCGAGATGCGCCGTGGTGGGAATCAAGTCGGAGATGAAGCAGCCCCGCCGGCCTCCTGAGTCAAAATAAACCGCCATCATCTGGGCCGTGTGCCCAGGGTAAATGTCCACGGAGATGCCCGGCACTATCGTGCCTGGCCCATCCAGCAGCGTCATTTGCCCGCTCGCGATCAGCGACTCGTAGTTGGCCCCGAGATAAACTGACCGGTCGCGCTCCAGTTGCAGCCGCCCATGTTCCACCTCGCCGCGCTACGTGTAGTATCGCGCGTTGGGAAACGCGGGCAGGAGCGCGCCATCCGCGCCCAGCGTCGTATTCCAACCGCAGTGGTCAAAGTGCAGATGGGAGTTGATCACCACGTCCACATCTTCCATGCGGATGCCCGCCGCGGCGAAGGAAGCGGGCAACATCTGCTGCGCGCCATAGATGGCCCGCATCTTGGCGTCCAGCTTGTTGCCCAGGCCTGTCTCGATTATCACGGTCCGCTTGCCGTCGCGGATTACCACAACATTCGATCCCATCAGCATGCGGTTTTCCGCGTCGGGCGTAACGCGCTTCAGCCACAGCGGCCTAGGCACCACGCCGAACATCGCGCCGCCATCCAGCAGGAAGTAGCCGTCGGTGAGCACGGTAATCTCCAACTCCCCCAGCATTACTCGCCCGCGAATCAGCTCATGCGTATTCGCGCGCTCGGCGGGATGAGAGGTGGCAGTGCTCATTGTCCGGCTCCGCTTGCAACCGGCGGCTTGAGATACGTTTCAAACTGCGCCAGGATTCGGTTGAAGAGATGTGTGCGCACATCCGATCCGGAAATCGCATGTGTTTTGCGCGGATAAAGTTGCAGGTCGTAAGGAATCTCAGCTTCGATCAGCTTCTGCACAAATTGCACCGTGTTCTCCATGTGCACGTTGTCGTCGCCGGTCCCATGCGCGAGCAGCGACCTGCCTTTCAAGTTGGCCGCGGAATTAAGCACCGAAAAGTCCTTGTAGCCTGAGGCAAAATCCGCCGGCTCGCTCATGTAACGCTCGGTATAAATCGAATCGTAGTTGCGCCAGTCGGTCACCGGCGCTACCGCAACTCCGGCGCGGAAGCGATCCGAATGCGACATGGCGTAGAGCGTGAAAGTGCCGCCCCAGCTCCAGCCCCACCAGCCCAGGCGCTTCGGATCTAGTTGCGGATACTGTGCCAGCGCCGCGTCCAACACGGTCAGTTGATCCTCCAGTTGCACCGGGCCGAAGTTATGATAAGCAGCCTGCGCAAATGCGCGCCCGCGTCCGCCCATACCGCGATTGTCGGCGTGCAGCACCGCAAATCCGTGCTGTGCCAGCAACTCGTCAAAGAGCAGACCATCGTGCCATTCATTAACCACGGTAGCCACGTTAGGTCCGCCATAAGGATTCACAATCAGCGGGACGCTTGCCGAGCCTGTCGCGCCTTCGGGCATCAGCAGCGTGGCGTAGAGTGTTGTCCCGTCGTGTGCCTTCACCGTAATCTGTTCCGGCGCGCGCAGATGATATGGTTCCACCGCCTTCGTCGACCAGAAGACGTTGCACATCGTCGCCTCAGTGCACAGCTTGAGCGTGGTCGGTTCCATGCGCGACGATTGCTTATCTATAAATGCGTTACCACTTGGCGCGAAGGTGCCTTCATGCGTGCCCGCGCCGACTGTCAGCTGTTTTTTCTCGCCCGCGAAATTCACCTGCCACAATTGCTGATCAAGCTGGCCGCCCTCGTTCGAAGCGTAGTCAATCAGCTTGTTTGCCGCATCCAGGCGGTAGACATCGCTCACTTCAAAATCACCCGGCGTTAATTGCTTTTCGAGTTGGGCTTTGGCATGAATCGCATCGGCCGCGTCAAAGCTGTAGAGATAAAGATGATTGTGCCCGTCGCCCCAATGAGTCAGCACGATGCTGCCATTGCCGACGAAAACATCGTACTTGTCGTTGAAGAACTTCTTGTCGGTCAGTTCAAGCGCCGCGTGCGATTGCCCCGTAGACGCATCGGCAAAATAAATGTCGCGATGCTTCTGGTCGCGAGTCAGAGTCTCAATCCACAGCGTCTTCGCATCCACCCAGCCGAAGCGCGGAATGTAATCCTGCCCGGCGCGAATTGGCAGGCTGACCCATACCGTGTTGCCTCCGTCGGCGCTTACAACGCCAACGCGGACTGATGGGTTGGGATCGCCGGGCTGCGGATAACGCTGCATCGCGACAGTCGCGTGCGTGGGAATCCAGTCGGCGATGGGATACTCAGGCACGGCGGATTCGTCCATTTGCAAATAGGCGAGATGCTCTGAATCCGGAGACCAAAAATAATTGCTGCGCGTCGCCAACTCCTCTTCGTACACCCAATCCACTTCGCCGTTCAGCACATTCGCATTGGGCGCCGGCGCCACGATCGTCATCGGCGTACCGGCCTTCTTCAGTCGCGCCACAGCCAGTCCGTGATCGCGGATGAAGGATATCGATTCGCCGTTGGGCGAGAACTTGGGGTCGTCGCCTGAAGCCTCGCCGGCAAACGCAACCTCCGCGCCCGTGTTTTTGTTCAGGTCATAGAGCCACAGGTGGCCATTCGCGTCGAAGAGCAGATGCGTCGCGTCCGGCGCCCAAAGGTGGCCGGCCATCTTATAGCGTTCGCGGTGGTCGCGGTCCGTCTCCGACTCCTTGGCCCCGGCGAGCGAAGCCAGCTTTTCCCGGCTCACCAAAACATCCGTCTTGCCCGTCGCAAAACTCACTTCCATCAGCTCGCCGTCGTTCAGATAAGTCGCACGCTTACCGTCCGGCGACCAAGCGAACTCGTCGGGCTCATGCCCAATCAACGAACCATGTCCGAAGATCGCCTCCACAGTGAGGGGTTTCGCCGATGCTTGGGCGGACAGCGGAAGAGTCAAGAACGGAACGGCAATCACGCCGCAGAGCAAAAGAGTAGTTGTACGGGTCAAAATGAATCCCTCCAAGGTGGAGCACTGCATGGTGTTGAAACCACGCCTGATCGAGGGTCAGTGCCGCCCCACCGAAGTGTACCCTACCGCGGTATTTCAGTGCATCAAAGTCAACCGTTTATGCGAAGATAGACTCAAAGTCAGTTAGGGAGATAGAAGAGTCATGAAACAACTTGTGCGCGCCGTCGTGTTCATCGGGATCGTAATTCTAGGAGGCGCTGCGTTCGCGCAGAGCGATGCATGTGCGAATCCAAGCGCAACCAGGATTGGTTTGCTGATTCAGAACAGGCCAATTGTGAGCGATTCTACAACTTCCCAGCAGATGGTTGACTTCTCGAAGCGGTTGGTGGCCGCTGATACTAAGTTCCGGGATCTGCTCGCGCAGCGCCTGTCCGCGAACGTTTGCATTGTCACGAATCGCGAGGTCTTTACCGATCCAAAAAACTTCCCTCAACTCAAGGGCAGCACGATTATAGAAATTGGCTCGGACGCGTCATCCAATGACCCGAACATTCTTGCTATTGCTGTTAGTGTCGGCTCCACTCAAGGAGTTTTTATGCAGGATCAGCTGCGCATGTTTTCGGTTCCTGTGCTGATTGAGTCAGACTCCGGCTATGCGCGCGGGGTAGATATCGTTATGAAATTCTGGCAGTTCTGGGCTGATGCAGCCACGCGCGATCAGAAAAAATAGCTGCGTGTAACATCGCTGTAACAATAGTCAATGCTGCGGATTCAGGGCATAATCAATTGCGCCAGGCACCAACGTGCGCGGCATTATTTCCAAAAATGCATTAAAATGGAACATGGCTAACGATCATCGTAAACATTTTCTTTTTGCCAGCGATTTCGATAAGACACTGACGTTCAACGACACGGGCTACGTGTTGAGCGAGTTGCTGGGCATCTCTGTGTCGGAGTTCGAGCAGAAAGCCAGGGGCATGGCGAACCTGAACCTCGTTCAGCAGGGCGCCGAACTTTCCTATCTGCTCCTGCACGATCCGGCCTTCCATTCGCAAGTGCGACGCACGCATTTGTATGAGGCGGGGAAGCGCATCCGCCTCAAGGAAAACATCAAGCAGGTCTACGAAATCCTTGACCGGCGCATTGACGGATTCCACTTCGATTTCTATGTGCTCTCCGCCGCGCCGGTGGAAGTGATTCAATCTGCGCTTGAAGGGATCGTGCCCCAGGACCACATTTTTGGCACGGAGTTCAAGTACAAAGCTTCGGGCGAGATTGATAGCCTGGTGCGCGCTACGGCGGGCTACGGAAAAGTCGCGCGTCTCGATCAACTGATAGAAGAGCGCGGCGTTCCCGCCGACCATGTTGTTTATGTGGGTGACGGCAGCTCTGATATTCACGTGATGCTGCATGTGAACCGGCGCGATGGTTTTACCATTGCCGTCTCGTCATCAGAGCTGGTGGCGCAGATCGCAAAGCGGACGGTGCTGAGCGACAACGCCCTGCCTACGCTGGTGCCAATATTGGAGGATATTGCCGGCTGGCATAGGCCTCAGATCCGTCATCTCTTCGAGTCCTATGGATTCCTGATTCAGGGATGGGACCGCGTGCAGACCGACTGGGTCACACTTCGCCCCAGCGGCGTCACAGTGGAGAAGGCAGTTGTGGCCGAAGCGAAGTAATGCTTCAGCGAAATACAGAGCTTCAAGAGACAGGATCACGCCTGACTGATTCCCGAGGGTTTTACTTGGAGCATTTGCAGAATCCTGCAAGCCGTCACATAAACCCGCAAACTGCGAAACTGAACCTCAACTAATCCGTATTGCGGCTTGCGCCGCGGAGGCCAAGGGTGTATCTTCCGGCTCATGCAATGTGCAACTCCCAAGGAACGGCGCAATCTTGGTCAGGCGCGGCGCAAACAGTTAGGCCGCCAGGAACACAGCGAATTTAAACCCAAGGCGCGGAAGACTCCCGCATTGGAACTCATAGCCTGCTCGATGCACGGGCGCGTTACCGCGCTTATTCCGCTCAAGTACAAATTGATGGCCGAGTCGCCTTTCGGCTACCTGCGCGGCGCGGTTCCGGTGATGGCCGCCGATCTGGCTCTATTGCCTTCGACCGGCATTATCTGCCAGCTTTGCGGAGATGCGCACGTGCGCAACCTGGGCGCATTTGCCGCTCCCGATGGCCGCCTGGTTTTCGACATCAACGATTTCGACGAGACCATTCGCGGACCGTTCGAGTGGGACTTGAAGCGCATGGCCGCCTCGTTGGTTCTAGCCGGGCGAGAAGCCGGACACAAGGAGGCCTCGGCGCGGCAGGCCGTTGAAAAGTTTGTTGCCCGTTACGCCGCGCAGATGGGCGCCTTTGGCCGCATGCCTTTGCTCGCAGTGGGCCGCTTTCAGGTTCACCGACTGAACGAAGTCGAGCCGGTCCTCGATGCACTGCTCAAAGCTGAAAGAGCCACACCATTGCACACGCTGGAGCAGTTGACCGAGCCTGCATCCGGCAATCCGGGTGCGCCTCGCCGCTTCAAGGAAAACAAGCCAACCCTCACACGCGTCACAGGCCGCCAGGCAGCGGCTGTTCTGGCTTCGCTCGGCGCTTATCGTCAGATGCTCGAGCCGCAGCGCCAGCATCTTTTGTCGCTCTACCGCCCGGTGGACGTGGCTTTCAAAGTTGTCGGAACCGGCTCGGTGGGCCTGCGCGACTACTGCATTTATTTTGAGGGCAACGGCCCCGGTGATCCTTTGTTTTTGCAGATCAAAGAGGAGCCTGCATCAGGCTACGCACCCTATTTGCCCGACGCCGACTCACCCCACCATAACGGCCAACGTGTTGCAGAGGGGCAGAAAACGATGCAGGTGCAATCCGACCCGTTCCTCGGCTGGACTCATTTTGCCGGACGCGATTACCTGGTGCGGCAACTCAACGACCACAAGGGTTCCATTGATTTGGAAGATCTGGCCGGAGGCGGCCTGGAGGCTTATGCCGAAGTCTGCGGCGAACTGTTGGCCCGCGGCCACGCCCGCTCCGGCGACCCGCTCATTCTGGCCGGCTACATCGGCTCGGGCGACGGCTTTGCTGAGGCTCTGGCCAAATTCGGCGCCCTTTATGCCGACCAAACGGAGAAGGACTGGCTGGAGCTTTGCCGCTCAGGTAAGGCCGGCAAAACGCAGCAGAGCTTGCGGAAATAGCCAGAAGTAAGCGGTTTTTTCTTGCTAATCCGTCGATTGGAGGGTACGATTTCCGCACCTTTCCACTGAGGTGGAGAGCCGGAGGTTCCCCCCCATGAATGCAAATTGCTGGACTGGGCTTCCCCGCCCGTCCTCTGCCTACGCCTTTTCGCTTTGTTGCGCGGTAGCTGCATTGCTTGCTTGCCTCACAACGGCCGCAACCGCCCAAACCCAGGCCGCGGACTCGCCTACCTTCCGGCGGGACGCCACAGTAAAAGTTCACACGGCCGACGAAACAACGGTCCCCAAGACCACTCGCCCGTTGACGCCTTCTGACAAGCTCCGCGCACCCTTCCCGCCCGAGAAGCCCGGCTGTGCTCATTTGGTCAACAATGTTTGGGAGCCGGTGCCTTGCGCCACGGAAGAGTACAAGAAGGCGCATTACATGCCGCCTCCGGTGCTGGCCAATAGCATTCAATCCACGCCGCACCGGGGCATGACGTTCATTATCGAGAAGCCGTGCTGCCGCATTGAGTCAAGCACCATTACTTCGCCTTTTGACTGGGGGTCTGTGGCCATCAATCAGACCTCCGACCCGGCAACGGCAACCGAGCAAAGCGGAGGCACGTCCAGCGCCTTCAGCATCCAGACCAACACCAACACCTTCACCTGTGCGCCCTGCAAGAGCGGATCTCCATTCGCGGCCACACCCGGAGTTCCCAACTCGGCCAGCGAATCGGGAGACACGGGATGGGTGCAGTTCGTTTATCAGCAATTTCAAACCGGATCGTCGCCGGGAAAAGGAAACACGCGCCTATGCGTGTGGAATGTGGATGTCACTGTTGCGCTGAATACAGGCAACAGCGGTCCGGGCTACGCGTCCACCTGCGTTTACCCCTCCGCAACCGAAGCTGTCGCTCCGCTGGACGGCAGCGGCGCTGCCAATGGAGGCGCTGAGGTGATTGGGTACGTGCAGTGCCCGACCTCCTCGTACAACAATTGCACTCTTTGGGTTGTCGCACAGTTGCCCTGGTCACAGGGTTCGGGGTGGTGGGCCATCTCGGCGCCCGATACCATGGGCCTGGCCGGCAACTGGCTTAACGTGGGCGGCACGATCCTGGGCTCCGGCGGCGGCAATGAAGCAATTTTCACAGGGTCGCAGTTCCAGCAAGTGGTGCGCGCATACTCCTGTTACACTTCGCCGACTTCAGCTACCGGGTACGCGCCAACGGCTTGCCCAAACCCGGCGCCATGGAACACCTTCGCTCGAGCATTTGAGCTCACCGCTTCTCCGGCCAGCTACGACCCAACCGGCGAATCAAGCAATCTGACCAATGACCCGGTGACTATCTCTTGCGGCGATTACGATTGCTGGATGTCGTATAACTCGACGAATTAGGGACGCGCACGCGGTTACGGGGATTGAAATTCCCACCCTGGCCGCTCTCCATCTCCGCGCACACACAGAATCTCGGTTCGTGGTGTCCCATCCTTTTTACGAAGAACGTGAAAAGGATGGGACACCAAGCGGCTCGCCCTAACATGCCAGGACGCGGCACTCCAATTGTGAGGTCCAGGATGAGCCGCCGGCCAGGATTTCAGATTCTTTACGACTTTTCCTTCAAGTCGGGGTTGGCATAAATGAATGCATCGCTCGCAGCTACTCCGGAGCGAAGGAAAAGAGATAAATGTCATGCTTTGTTCTCATCGCCGTATTTTGTTTCCAATTCTTCTTGTCTTCTTATTGCCGCTTGCCGGGTGCATGGGCGGTTCCGGCTCACAATATAAGTTTTCAACTAGTGTAAGCGTCATCGCTCCCGCTACCAGCGTCACAGAGGGCCAACCAGTAATCTTGGAGGCTGTGATCGCCAATGGGGCTAGTGCTACCGGAACGGTAACCTTCTATAACGGATCAACGGCGATCGGGACTGCGCAGGTCGGCAGCCTTTCTTTCTTTAATTCCCTGGATGGAGGCGCGCAGCTTTCGACTACGTTCTCTTCCAGCGGTGTGCAGAGCATTACCGCGAAATACAGCGGCGACGAGTTCAATTCATCAAGTACGTCCCAGCCCACGTTGATCGGCGTGTACAGCAATAATTTGGCAACATCCTCCATTATTCTGCAGGCCTCCACCACGACACCTCAATACCTGACGAATGTGACATTAACCGCCACGGTCTCTCCTTCTGGCGCCACAGGTACGGTCACGTTTTATAACGGAACGACCAATATCGGCAGCTCTGCTGTTAATGCAGGTACCGCCAGTCTGACAACTTCGTTCGCGGCCGGAGGCACGGCGACACTCCACGCAGTTTATTCGGGCGACTATAACTATCTTTCCAGCACCTCGAATTCGATCTCGATGAACATCAGCGGTCCGCTGGTGACTATGACCACTCTGCAGGCTTCAACCAACTCCGTCGCGATAGGCGGCAGTATTACGTTGACCGCCAATCTATCTCCGGCAACAGTCACGGGCACGGTCACGTTTTATAGCGGATCGACTGCGATTGGCACGGCGAATGTGAATGCAGGTGTTGCTACGCTGAATACCAGCTTTGCCAGCTCGGGCAAGATCGCCCTGAAAGCAATCTTTGCTGCAAATGCTTCGTGGGAAACGAGCACATCAAATCAAGTTTCTCTCTTCGTTACCGGCAACACTCCCGACACCGTCGTGCTGCAGGTTTCGCCTTCTTCGCTGGTCATCGGCGACTCTGCCACGCTGACGGCCAAGATTTCACCATCGGGGGCGACCGGCACGGTGGTCTTTTACGATGGGACCCAAGCGATCGGCACATCCTCGGTCGTGGCGGGCGTGGCCACATACGCGAATCTCTTTATGGTTGCAGGGTCCCAGAGTCTGACGGCGGTCTATAGCGGAGATACAACCTATCTTTCCAACACCAGCAGCCCCGTAATTCTCAACATCAGCCTTCCGGGACCAACGCCAACCACGACAACGCTGACGCTGAGTGAATACTCGGGCTACCTCGGAGATACAGTCACGCTGACAGCCAACGTCAATCCTCCGGCGGCAACCGGTCAGGTCGACTTTTACGATAATGGCATTTTTCTGCAAAGTGTCGTGGTTTCCTCCGGCACGGCTGCCTGGTCGCAGCCATTCACGCAATCCTACTCGAACAGCATCACCGCGGTTTACGATGGAGACGTGACGTATTCTCAGAGTACTTCCAACTCACAAAATCTCGAGTTAAGCGATAACTCTGATTAAACGACCACCGTGTCCGGCCGATCCACTGCTTTTACGCTCGCCCGGCGAACTCCCGCGTCTCGGTGAAGACCCTAACCTTTTCGCCCACTTCAATGTAGAGCGGAGCCTTGATTTCGAGGCCGGTCTGGAGCCGGGCCAGCTTGGTCACGTTGCCGCTGGTGTCGCCGCGCGCGCCACCCTCGGTGTATACAACTTCCAGCTCGACCTTCTCCGGCAACTGCAAGCCGATGGGGTTGCCGTTGAACTTGTGCAGTTGGATGATCACGCCTTCGACCAGAAGCTCCAGCGCGTTGCCCATCATGTCGCTGTTCAGCGTCAGCGTCTCAAAGCTCTCCTGATCCATGAAGTGCGATCCTTCGCCGTCTGAGTAGAGATAGGTGGCTTCGACGAGTTCCAGGTCCGGCTCCTTGAATCGCTCGCCGGCCTTGAAGGTCTTGTCGAAGACCGCGCGCGTAAGCAGGTTGCGCATCTTCAGGCGAACCAGTGTTTGGCCGCCGCGGGCTGTGGGCGTGGAAACCTCGGCATCCATGCAGTAATACGGAGTGTTTTCAAATTCAAAATACATCTTGCGTTTGACGGTAATCGCTTCCAGCAGTGCGGCCATAAAATCCTCGAATAAAACAAGCTTGTGCGCCTAAAATGCCAAAGGCTATTCATTCGGCGCCCTGTCAATTATAGGTTGAAGCGCCGCCTCCGGGCTTGCCACTACCCGCTCCGCTGGCGATACTGGCTATAGTTCGCTCTGCGGGCTAACTTTTTCCCCATGAGGTCTGTCGTGGCTCGTGAACTTCTTTCCGCACGCCTTGGACGCAAAGAGTGCATCAGCGAAGTTGCCCAGTGCTATCACTTTGAATTTGTCATCGACGAGTTGGAGAACTTTCCCTTCGTCTCCGGCCAATTTGTCTCCGGCGTGGCGCCGGACGATAAAGGCAAGCAGCAGACGCGCGCCTATTCGTTGGCCTCGGCGGCCAATGGCAATCGGTTTGAGCTGTGCGTGAACCGGGTCGAAGAGGGCTTCTTTTCCAACCACCTGGCCGACCTGCCCGATCTGCCCATTGGTGGCACGATTCAGATTCACGGGCCGCATGGGCACTTCATTCTTCACGAACCCATTACGGATTCCATTTTGGTGGCGACGGGCACCGGCGTTGCGCCCATGCGCAGCTATCTGCAATGGCTCTTTCCGGAAGACGGTCCCGACCGCAGCGATGGCAAGCAGATTTGGCTGGTTTACGGCACCCGTCACGAGAGCGACATCTATTACCGCGCCGAGTTCGAGGCGCTTGCCGCGCGCAAGCCCAACTTCCACTACCTGCCCACGTTGAGCCGCGCGACGGAGAGTTGGACCGGCCTGCGCGGCCACGTTCAGGGGCCGATGGTCCGCATTATCGAGGAGCGCGCCGCAAGACTGGGCCAGACGCTGCCTGTGCCCCCGGTTGATCCGAGTCTACTGCAATCAGAACTGAAGTTCGACATCTACGTCTACATCTGCGGCCTCAATGAAATGGTCTCCGGCGTCCGCGAAAGCCTGACCGCCATCGGCTGGCACAAGAAACAGATTGTTTTTGAGCGCTACGACTAAGACTCGCCCAGTGATAACATTGAGCCAGACGCAGACCCCAACTCGGCGCGGCCAGACCGCCATTGCGTTGGGCCTGATTTTGGCCTGCTATGCGTGCGCGCGAGTTTTGGAAATAACATCCACTCCCATTCCGCGCACGGCCATTGTTGCTCTCGACGTGTCCTCCGCGATGGCCTTCGCGCTAGTCGACGGCGCCCGCCACTACCGGTTGCGTGGCATTCTGGCCTTCGCGGTTATATGTACTGTCGTTGGAAACCTGGTCGAAAATCTCGGCGTCGCCACAGGCTTTCCCTTCGGCCACTACTACTTCGCCGAGCTCATGGGCCCCAAGCTCTTTTATGTGCCGGTGCTGCTTGGCCTGGCCTATATCGGAATGGCATACGTTTCATGGACGCTGGCAGTGCTCATTGTCGGCGACCTCAATGCGCCGGCCGCAGGGATTCGAGTGCTGACGCTGCCCGTGGTTGCCAGCTTCGTGATGGTTGCCTGGGATCTGGCGCAAGACCCGATCTGGGCTACGGCGCTGCACGGCTGGGTCTGGCGAGACGGAGGTCCGTGGTTCGGCGTGCCAATCTCCAACTATCTTGGCTGGTACGGAAACGTCTTCACGATCTATCTTCTCTTTGCGTTTTATTTGCGCCGCTATCCGGCTCCAGCCATTGCAGCGCCGTCGGCACTGCGTCCGGCGCTAGTGTTCTATGTGCTTTGCGCCGCAGGCAACGTCTTGCAGATCATCTCTCCTCTCGCCCCCGCCGTTGTCCAAGACCCCACAGGCAAGCAGTGGCGCTATGCCGACATTGCCGGCGCTTCGGCTCTGGTTTCAATCTTTGTTATGGGAGCTCTTGCCGCTGTTGCGTGGATCAGGCTCGCCGAACAGGAGAAAGCCGCTACAGATTGAACAGCTCCCGCAGCCGCTTGGTTTGCGCACGGCTGACGGGGATCTCCGTCTGCCGTTTGTCGTTCATGCGCAACTGGTAGCTGGACTTGAACCACGGCACCACTTCGCGGATGTGGTTGATGTTCACCACAAAGCCGCGATGGGCGCGCCAGAAGACGGCGGGGTCGAGCAGATCGAGAAGTTCCTCGAGCGTGCGGCACTTGGACAGGCCCTCGAAGCTCTGCGTGGCCACGCGAATCACGCCCTCGTCGATAGCCGCAAAACAGATCTCCGCCTGGTCAATCAGCAGAAGGCGGTTCTGCGCCTGCACGATGAGCTTGGCCGGCTGAGGGGTGCGCGAGGCTCCTTGCGGACGATTGAGCAGCCGCAGCAGAGACTCGATTTGAGACTCGGGCAGCGAGCCGTTCGCGTTTCCGGCCAAACGGCCTCGCACACGCTCCACGGCCTGCTCCACGCGTGTGCGGTCAAAGGGCTTGAGCAGGTAATCCACGGCGTTCACGTCGAATGCGCGCACAGCGTATTGGTCGAATGCCGTGGCAAAGACGATCTGCGGCAGCGGCTCGGCCACCTGCGGCGCGGCATTCCCGTTCGCCTTGACGCGGAGATCCATCAGCTTCTGAATCACCGCGAAGCCGTCCAGCCCCGGCATCTGCACATCGAGGAAAACCATGTCGGGATGGTACTCCTCGATCAATTCCACAGCCTCGATGCCGTTAGCTCCCTGCGCCACCACATCTACGCCGCCCACCTGGGCAAGCAGGTAGGCAAGCTCCTCGCGAGCAAGTTGTTCGTCGTCGATGATGAGAGCGGAAAGAGGCATGCGGAGCGGAAGAAGAACGCAGCTTGATTGTAGGAACACAGCCGCGGGAGGTCAATTGCGAGAAGCTGTTAAGCTGAGCGGATGGGCAGGCGGGATTGGGACGCGGAGAAGATCGCGAGGGTGCGCGGGCGGTTGCTGGAGTGGTACGAGCGCTCGCGGCGCGACCTTCCCTGGCGGCGCAGCCGTGACCCATACGCCATCTGGGTTTCTGAGATTATGCTGCAACAGACCCGCGTAGCCGTGGTGGTGGAGCGCTACGAGGCGTTCATGTTGCAGTTTCCCACGCTGAATTCACTGGCACAGGCGCCCGAACAGGAAGTGCTGGCTTTGTGGAGCGGCCTGGGCTATTACCGGCGGGCGCGGATGCTGCTCAAGGCAGCGCAGTTTGCGGTGGAGCATTACAAGGGCGACCTACCTAAGACGGCTGAGGCGCTGCGCTCGCTGCCCGGCATCGGCGCTTATACGGCAGCCGCAATCGCCAGCATCGCACACGGTGAGCAGGTGGCGGTGGTGGACGGCAACGTCGAGCGGGTGCTGTGCCGGCTGGAGGGATGGAAGGGCGACAGTCACGCAGGCGGCGGCGCGCAGCTTCGGCGCAAGATCGAGAAGCTGGCTGCCGAGTTGGTTTGTCCCGAGCGGCCGGGGGACTCGAACCAGGCGCTGATGGAACTGGGCGCAACCCTCTGCTCACCACGCAGTCCGCAATGCCTGGTGTGCCCGGTAGCCAGCGAATGTAAGACACAGGGGGAGCATAAGACCACGCCGCGGCCACCGATGATCAGCCGCGAGACGGCGCATGCGCTCTCGGTGCGCACCGTGAGGCGCGAAGGGCAGACACACCGGGAAGTTCTGCTGGAGCAGCGTCCGGCTTCGCTGACCGTGATGCCGGGCTTGTGGGAGTTGCCCATGCTTCAGAAAGCTGCCGTTTCCGAGAAAGATTTGCGCCTGACGGTGCGCCACGCCATCATGCAGGTGAATTACCTGGTGCGAATCCGCGCGGTTTCTGAAGACGATATTGATGCGATTGCCGCCCACGGCGAGCGGCGCTGGGTTCCGTTGCGCAAGGCGGCGGGAATGGCGCTGACCGGGCTGGCGCGAAAGGTGCTCGGCCGTTTGCATCTTCTGGCAGACGAGCCGCCCGGCGCTCCACTCATTTCATAGTTTTCTTATGAATAGTGTGGGAGACGACGCATCCTTACAAGCCTCTGGCGCATCGAATCGACGTTGAGCATTATGACGCGGCGATTGGGAATTCTCTCGTCCACGACGCGTAGGGCCATGCAATTCGTACAAATTCATTCACCCTAAGGAGGCACAATGGCAAGCAAGGCAAGTGCGGTTTGGACAGGTTCACTGAAGGAAGGCAAGGGCACGATTTCGACAGCGACGGGCGTGCTCAAGGATGCGAGCTACTCATTCGCCACGCGGTTTGAGGGCGCCAGTTCGGGCACCACGCCTGAGGAACTGATTGCGGCGGCCCATGCCAGTTGCTTCTCCATGGCGCTGGGCGCACAATTGGGCGGCGCGGGGCTAACTCCCCAAAAGATTGAAACCCATGCGGCAGTCACACTGGCCAAGGTCGAGGGCGGCTTCGCCATCACACGCATTGCGCTGACCACAACAGCCAGCGTTCCCGGCGCCTCGAAAGAGGCTTTCGACAAGGCCGCAGCCGACGCCAAAGCAGGCTGCCCCATTTCGAAACTCTTCGCCAACAACACCGAAATCACGCTCGACGCAAAGCTGGTGTAACTAGCACGCGAAGGCCCCGGGCCGGAGCGGAAAACTCCGGCCATGACGGCCCATTCTCACGCGTCAAAATTTGACACACGGTCGCGCATTTGCGAGACTCGAAGTTGCTGCCGGTTCAGTGGAGAACGCTGGACCTGTGTACTGTGCCGAAGTGGCGGAATTGGCAGACGCGCGTGGTTCAGGTCCACGTACTCGCAAGGGTGTGGGGGTTCGAGTCCCTTCTTCGGCACCAATTATTGGTATATCTAACTGAATCTAATAGTAAATAGAAGGAAATTCCAGCCTTCCGCAAATCAGCTTTTGCCAACTCTGTCACCCAAGTCCATGGCTACAGTCTCAATCTAAGACACTCTCATACAATTCCTGGCGGAGTGCTCGAGGACCTGCTGAATGTGCACGTCCACCTGTCTGAGCACGGCGGGCGACACTGCGCAGCCATCGGTTTCGTAGGTGAGCAGGGGCATACCCTGTTGAATGCTGAGCGGCTTGAGGATGGCCTCCGATATCCGAAAGGGTAGACAGTTGAAGGGTCCGATCAGGATGATGCCGTCGTAGCCCTCGTATTCAGCATTCAGGCTCTTGCCTACCGTCGGAGTGATTTCGCCGAATATATTCGGTGAAACATGTTCCAAGCTTTTCTCAAACTGAGCGACAATGTCGTTGGGCCTGGAGATTAGAAGCCCGGTCTTCAAGAAAATTTCGCGGTAGCGCTGGTCGGTTCTTCGTCCCGACTGATATCCCCACCATTGCTGCAGGTACTGTTGCCCATCGGATTCGAAGACCCTGGTGCAGGCCTTCGCCAATGCAAATCCACCGGGCTTCATGCCCCAGTTATTCGCCGTTCCTCTCATCCCGTCATAAGTGACATACAAGAACAGGTCCGTCAGATCGACGGGCTTGAGGATGATTCCCCGCGCTGCGTAAAGATCGCGGACGCCATCCATAAAGAACGGGCTGAATCTGGCGTAGAAGTCGCCTGTCACCACAACCTTGGGGCAGGCCAGGGGATCCCGCATCCGCGGCAGCGCGGCCAGGCACTCGACAAAACCTGGAAGTTGATCGGAGAAATCGTCGAGCGTGGTTGCACTGGCCCTGAATCTGTCCCATTGCTTTTGAAACAGATCGAGACTGCCAGGCGCCCCCGCCACGCGCAGAACATGATCGATCTCGACCAGGATGTCCGCCAGGAGAACCGCCGGCGAAAAGTGCTTCATCAGCGTAAATGGGTCGAATCCAAGATAGTCATTCTCCGCACCGGGATTAAGCATGAACATATCGGACAGCCGATGCTCGGTGATGAACCGCTCAAAGTAGTTCATGTACGCTTCGCTCACGCAGGGAGCGCCGCCGCGCATCATAATGAAGCCGGCAATCTCACCAGGCGACCGATCCCGATTGATTTGCAGAAGTTGTCCAACGGAAAGAGGCAGCGGCAGGCACTCGCGGCCTGAAGTGAACTGCAAGCCGAGATCGAGTTGGCTGCGATCGATGGGAACCACGGGGCCAGTATGCAGGCCAAGCCAGTTGAGAGCCATGGTTGCGGACTGCGCGTGGAACTCAGAAAAGTTGAGCATGTGCAGTGTGACCCGCGGGTCGGTAAGCGGCACGTTCTCGCCGTTCGAAGCGATCACTATGCCGCCCTTGGCCAGCCGGCAGGGAGTGAACGGCTCGGCCTGGCCAGGTTGAGCCGCACGGTAGTTTTGCACAATATCGAGGAAGGCCTCCAGACGCGTTTGCACGCCGGCGTCGGCGGTATGCGCATCGATTTCGAGTGTCAGATAGGGCTTTGATTCCAATTCAGAGGCCAGCAATGAGTGTGTGAAGGCATCGATCGTGCAACTGAAATTGCTGACATTGAGGAGGAAAAGGTTGGCGTGGCGCTTGGCGAGCGAGGCCGCATTCAAAATCTGATTCGCGAAATGCCAAACTGTCGTTCCTGCGCTGTCCGGCATCAGGCAATCGGCGGGAATCGTCAGCACTCCCATGCTTGAGAGCTTCTTGCCCACAGATTGCGAGGCCTCGGGTGTGTACGCGTTATAGCTGTGCCCCGCCAGCAGGATGGCAGGCCTGTCCGCCGCCAGCGCCAGCGCCAAAGCTTGCCTGCCGATCTCGACAAGAGCGCACTCGGCTCTGGTTTGTTCGCCCATTGCCGCCGCCCAAGCCTCGTTGGCCAGCTCGCGCGAGACTCCCAAGTCGCGCACCGCCATCTCGGTCATGGCCGCGCTGGTCGCCATCAGGTTGGTGAAATCCAGAACCGGGGAAAGGAACTGCGTATCGGGAAATGCCTTGGCAAGGAAATAGGGTCCGGCTTGCGTGATCGGGCAGAGATAGGAATCCTTGCCCTCGCCGTTCTGGGGCATGCGCGCCACCTGCGGTAGAAAGACCAGACGTACACCCTTTTGCGCGAGATCCAGAACAGCTCCGTGTGCGATCTGCGCCGGCAGGCAGAAGCCGGAGTGAGATCGGAGACCGCCTCGCGGGTCCACGGCGGACAACACAATCTCCCTCCCCAAGGCCGAGAAGAATGTCGAATAGAGAGGGAACAGGGAGTGTGTCGTCAGCGCGCGCGGAATGCCGATGCGCGCCTCCGAGACAGGCGTCTTGGGGTTGGGATAACCAAAGGATTCCTCAAGAAACGATTTGGCGGCTTCAAACGCCGGCCCAACGTCCCAATAGAGACGCGTCTTCAGCGCCCTTCTTTGCTCCAGATCAATGTGTCTTGGGCCGCCATAGAGGATTGCAGCCCGTTGCTCCACCAGGTCGGGAGCAGGCGCAGTGCGGGTCTTTCTCTTCCACACGTTCTCGTACAAGCTGCACCGGCCGCCGAACGGGAAGCGCCTTCCGGCCCCTTCGAAGCGCTCGATGCTACAGCACATTTTGCACGCCCGGCACGTGAACCGGCCGACAAGCTTCATCTCTGCCGACGCCAGAGTCTCCAGATCGGCGACAGTGCCCATGGCGTTGCCTGAACGTTCAAGAGCCAGCAGTCCAACACCCAGAGCGCCGAGCAACTCCGGGTTGGATGGGATTACGACGGGGCGTCCGACACGCTGGGCAAATGCGTGCCCAACGGCGCGGTTCAGGGCCACACCTCCCTGCAAAAGCACCTTTTTGCCCACCGGCCGCTGGCCTTTGACCTTGGTAAGGTAGTTCTCCACGATGGCATAAACCAGGCCGGCGAGGATGTTGTCGCGGCTCTGGCCCTGCTGTTGGGCGATGCGGATATCGGAATTGATGAATGCCGCGCAGGTGGTTTTGAATTTCACCGGCGCGGCGGCTGCCAACGCGATGTCCGCGATCTCGGAAACGGCGATGCCCAGATCGCTTTGCGCGCTCTCCTCGAGAAACGATCCCGTGCCTGCGGAACAGGCGCTATTCATGGCATAGCCGACCGGCACGCCGTTGCGCAGGTAGATATATTTGGCGTCCTGCCCGCCGATCTCGAAGATCGTATCCACGTCCGCGGCAAAGTGGGTTGCGCCGGCAGCCTGGGCTGAGATTTCGTTGTAGACCTGGTCTGTGCCCAACCACGCGCCAATGAGTTCACGCGCCGACCCAGTCGTGCTCAGAAGGCCCACCGGGCGATTGCCAACCTGGCCGATCAGCGCCTTGAGGCACTCTCGAACCGCGGTCACGGGATCGTCGTGCGTACGCGCGTAGTGCGAAGCCACAATGCCTTGCGTCTCAGGGTCAAGCAAGACGGCCTTGGTCGTGGTTGAGCCCGCATCCACTCCCAAAACCATCGGACCGTCGGGCGGCGCCTGTCTCGGCGGCGGGGCCATGACCTGCACCTGCTCCTTGTAGCGATCCAGCGGCGGGAGCGTATCGAGAACCGGCGGAAGCGAAATGTGCGGGGATTTGTGGCTCGGGCTGTCGCGTGTGAGCAGCGCCGTTCCCCACGCTTCGAACCACGGGCTTTCCGGAAGCACGATCAACTCAGTCTCCGGCAACTTCGCGCGCAATGCTTCCAACAGCGCGGCGTTGCGCGTTACGCCTCCAATCAGCAAAACGCGGCGCAGCGAGCTCTGCCCTTTCTCAAGCAGCGCGACGACCTTACTGGCCATGCTGTCGTGCAGCGTCTTTAGGATGTCCGCGGGAGTGGCCTCATGGCGATTGAGTTTGTGCGTCACGTCAGATTTGCAATGCACCGTGCAGCGCGAAGCCAGCGGCACAACCGTCCCGGAAGAGGAGAGCTGAATCGCCGCGTCGAGGTCGATTCCCATGCGGCCGATCAGTTGCACGAAGAACTCACCGCTGCCCGCCGCACACTTGTTGTGCGACAGGACATTGATGACCTTTCCATCCGCGAGCGTATAGGCCAGGAACGATTCGCCGCCCAGCGAAACCACGGCATCGAACCCGCTTTCAGCGCGTTCGCGCCCCACTTCGCGCAAGGCCCGTTGGATGGCGGCAAATTCGGAGATATCGCCCAGATGGCCCGATACACCGAAATATTCGGCGCCGGAGAACTCGGGCTGCGCGAGCAACTGACCGAGAACTTCCAGGGGGCGTCCCCGATGGGAGATCACTTTGGCATTTTTGACATGGGATTGGACCGCGACCACCTTGACCGTCAGTGCACCGATGTTAATGCCAACGTAGGACATGGCGACTCGGTACTGAAGAAAGCAGGTGAAAGAGCTTCGCGGACAGGCGAAATCTGTAAATCCGATCGACTCAAATCTGCATGCGAGGAACTGTACTCCGAAATAATGGAAAACGACAGTACGCTCGAAAAATCGAGGAACGACCGCATTGATAATGCTCAGTATTGGAAATCGCGGAAGTGATCTTCATCACGCTCATGCGCTTGAATGGGTCGAAACTCGAGTCACCAATGCAGAGTCAATGGCTTAGCGCGCCAGGAACCAACTGCGTGACTCTTCCAGCCGTGCTCAATCGACATCGCGTCAGAAGCCTGACGACTGATAAGAGCGAGTTACCCGGATTGCTGGATGACAACTCACGAATTTGTAAGGGTGGATCATGCCGGACAATGAGGAGGTCGCATTTTTTCATATTCAGGCACTAAACTCTGCTCCGCCAGTCCGGCTCTACAATGAAGCGGTATGCCTACAGCCGTTCGTTCACACGCAAAGATCAACCTTGGCCTCGGAATCGGCGCGCCGCGTCCCGATGGATTCCATGCGCTGGCGACCGTTTACCAGACGCTGGAGCTTTATGACGTGGTGACAGTTGCGGCTCGTCTCGCAGCCGTGACGTCGCTGAAACTGACTTCAAATGACAGCCGCGTTCCTACCGACGCACGCAACACCGCCTGGAAGATGGTTGCATTGGCACTGGAGGCGCTCAACCTCACTGCCGAGGTCGAAATCCATATAGAGAAACGGTTGCCGGTGCAGGGCGGGCTGGGAGCGGGTTCGGCGAATGCCGTAGCGGCGCTGGTGGGGCTGGAGGCGGAGCTGGGAATCGCAAGTCCCCAGATCAGCGAGTCGGCGAGTCAGCAAGTCGGCGAGTCAGCTTTGGATTCTTGGCCTGCACGGCGTCTGGAGATTGCCGCTAAAGTCGGCTCCGATGTTCCGCTGTTCTTGATTGGCGGCGCCGTTCTTGGACTCGATCGCGGACAGGAGGTTTCGCCGTTGCCCGATTTCGAGCCCGTCTGGTGCGTGGTGGCCGTGCCGGAGGTTGGCGTCTCCACTCCGCAGGCCTTTCGCGCGTGGGACGCCCTCTGCGCGGCCGAGGGTTTGACCGCGGAGGCCAGTGCAGATAAACTAAAAGAGTTGAGCCGCGCCTATGCCAGCGCCTTTGCGGGAGAAATCCCGGGAGGACGGCGAGGAGTTGGCTCCTCCGGTGTTCTCCCAAATGGAGAGAACCTGGCCGGACCACAAGAGTCCGTGCTTGTCCGCACCGGGATCACGAGCTGGATCGAGAACGATTTTGAACGCGTCGTCTTTCTCCAGCATCCCTCCCTTGCAGAGATCAAGCGCATACTTTTGGGCCCGGGCACACCGGAGGCAGCTAGCCATTCCTCGTCGTTGGTGGCCTCGCTGTCGGGGTCCGGTTCGGCGCTCTTCGGGTTGTATCTGACTCGCGGAGATGCTGAAGCAGCTTGCCAGCGTTTGGAAGCGGCCAGCGTTCGGAATGAGTTGACCCGGACTCTGCCGCGCACTAAATACTGGGGCGAAATGCTTCTGCCGTAAACAGGTTGACAGCCGTCTATTGAGCGCGAGAGACTCGCGACGGTTGTTGAGTTGGGCGATCGTCTAATGGTAGGACAATGCCCTTTGGAGGCATTTGTCCAGGTTCGAATCCTGGTCGCCCAGCCAGGTTCTTTTGAGACGCGAAAACCGGAAACAGCCAAAGCCAACCAGCTTGGAGGGAATTCGGAGATGGAAGTGGAAACAGTGACGGTAGCAATCGAAGACAAGCAGGCGGAAAATGGACCAAAGATAGTGAGCGATGGTGCGGGCAAAGAACCGGCGCCCATTGAAGCCGTGCAAGCTGCTGTCCCGGCCGATGCTGCCAAAGCGAAAGACGTCAAACCGGCTATCGAGCGTAAGCGTAGCCGCAATCTGAGCGAGGACAAACGGTTCAAGCTCTTCAGCGGCACCGCTAATCGGCCTCTGGCCGAGGAGATTGGCCGCCACATCGGCGTGCCCGTGGGCGAAGCCAAGATGCAACGCTTTGCCGATGGCGAAGTTTATTTTCAGTTGCTTGAGAACGTGCGCGGCGTGGATGTTTTTATCGTCCAGCCCACTTGCTATCCGGTCGACCAGCATCTGGTGGAACTACTGGTGATGATCGATGCGCTCAAACGGGCCTCGGCGGCCAGAATCACGGTGGTCGTGCCGTATTACGGCTATGCCCGCCAGGATCGCAAGGACCGTCCCCGCGTGGCCATCAGCGCCAAACTTATCGCCGACCTGCTGACCACTGCCGGAGCAAACCGCGCTCTTTTCGTTGATCTTCATGCCGCACAGATTCAGGGCTTCTTTAATATTCCTGTCGATCATCTCTTCGCCAGCCCGGTGCTGGTGAGCTACTTCCGCGAGCTCAACCTGCCGAATCTGATTGTGGTTTCGCCCGACGCCGGCGGCGTGGAGCGTGCCCGTTTCTTCGCTCAGAAGGTGGGAGCGCCGCTGGCCATTGTGGACAAGCGCCGCACCGACCTGAACGTTGCCGAGGTTATGCATGTTGTGGGTGACGTGAAAGGCAAGAGCTGCCTCATCATCGACGACATCATCGACACCGCGGGCACGCTGGTGAAGACAGTGGACGCTCTCTTCGAGGCCGGCGCGGCCGCGGTTTATGCCGGCGCCAGCCATGCCGTTCTTTCCGGCCCGGCCATCGACCGCATCGCCAGCTCGCGCCTGGAACAGGTGGTGGTTACGAACACCATTCCGCTGCGCGAGGCGGCACAGAAGTTGCCCAAGATTAAGGTGCTTTCCATCGCCGGCCTGCTGGGTGCGGCCATCGAGAGCATTCACATGGAAACCAGCGTGAGTACGCTGTTTTCTTGAGTGGTCAGTGAGCAGTGGCCGGTGAACAGTGGCCGCTGAGCAAGGATCAGTTTTATTAACAGAAAGTTAGTAGTTGGCAACAGAAAACAGACGAGCGGCTTTTACTGATCACTGTCCACTGTTCACTGACCACTGGCCTCAACAAAGGGAGCGGACCTCAACCATCCGTGCCCGATACCAGGAAACGAGAGACCGAATGTCAGAAGTAGTCGTAACCAGGCCCCGTGAGGGCAAGTTCAACAAAAATGCCGCGCGCCGCGTGCGTGTCGCGGGCAAGATTCCTGCCGTGCTGTATGGCCCGGGGAACGATCCGGTGGCCATCGAGGTAGACCCCAAGCAGATTTCCCGAATTCTCTTCTCCGAGACCGGCCACAACACGATCTTCGATGTTGAAGTAGCCGGACAGCCCGCGGCCAAAGCCATGATCGTGGACACGCAGCGCGAACCGATCAATGACAGATTGATCCACATCGACCTCAAGCGCATCGCCCTCGATAAGGCCCTGCGCGTTAAAGTGCGCGTCAAGCTCCTGGGCATTCCGATAGGCGTCAAGACTGCTGGTGGCATTCTCGACCAGGTATTGCGCGAAGTTGAAATCGAGTGCTTGCCGGCGAACATTCCCAGTCACATCGACCTGGACGTCAGCCATCTGGAGATGCACGGTGTCTCGCGCGTCAGCGACTTGCCCCACTCGGACAAGATCAAGTACCTGAATTCCGAAGACGCCACCGTAGCCCACGTGGTCTCCATCCGCGAAGAAGCGCCTACGGCTGCCGAGGTTGAGGCAGCAGCGGCGGCAACGGCGGCCGCAGAGTCTGCAACGGCCGAGACGGACGCCGCCAAGAAGGGCGGCAAGACGGAAGATGCGGCCAAGAAACCTGAGGCTGGAGCCAAGAAGTCAGACTCCGGCGCTGGGGCAAAGAAGTAAGCCTTGGCCGAAGCAAGTGAACGCGAGGAGCGCCGTGGCCCCTTTTTAGTGGTGGGGCTAGGCAATCCCGGCATGGAGTATCTGTGGACCCCGCACAACGCGGGGTTCATGGCCATCGACCGCATCGCCCAGCAAGAGGGTGTTGTGGTTCAAAACCGGCGATCGAAGGCCGCTACCGCAACCTGCCGCATAGCGGGGCGCGAAGTGGTTTTGGCCAAGCCGGAGACGTTTATGAACCTGAGCGGGCTTGCTGTAGCCGCGCTGGTTCACGAATTTGAAGCGGACCCAGCCCGGGATCTGCTCGTCATTCACGACGAGCTGGACCTGAAGCTGGGAACCTTCAAGATCAGGGAGCGCGGATCGCCGGCCGGGCACAACGGAGCCCGCAGCGTGACCGGCGCCCTGGGTTCTCAAGAGTGGTTGCGGCTGCGCATTGGCGTGGGGCTCGACCTTCCTCCTGAGGCCATTGCGGCAGGCGGAGGCAAGCGTCCCGGCAGGGATTATCTGCTCTCGCCCATGCGCAAGGCGGATTTGACGGTGCTTGACGAGGTGTTGGACCGGGTGGCAACCGCAACGCGTCGCATTCTCGAACTGGGGCCGGCAGCCGCGATGAACGAGTTCAACCGCAAGGAAGACAGGGATCAGGGAACAGGGAACAAGGATCAGAATTAGGAGCTGTTGCGGGCTGAGATCTTTTGAACTGTGAATTAAGTGTTTAGGGCTGGAGGCTAAGTTACTTCAGCGGAAAAGGAAACAGGATGTCCCGTGTGTATGAAGTTATGTTCATTGTTCGGCCCGATGCGGCCGAAGAAGATATCGACAAGCTGATCGCCGGCTTTTCCACCAACATCACCAATGGTGGCGGTGTGGTGAAGACCGTCGAGAAGATGGGCCGGCGCAAACTCGCTTACATGGTACGCAAGTTCAACGACGGTAACTACGTTCTCCTGACGATCGAAGCCAATGGCGCGGTGGTATTGGAGCTCGAGCGCCGCTTGCGCGTTACTGAGCCGGTGATCAAGTTCATCACCGTTCGCATCGACGAGGAAGAGAAGCGTCTTGCAAAGGTGAAGGCTCTGCGCGGAGTTCGCCGGAGCGCGAACGTTGCCGCTCCTGCTCAGGCCGTTGCGCCTGTGCCGGTTGCTGCGCCTGCTCCTGTGCCGGAGCCGGTCCTTGTCGCCGCTGAGCCGGTTCAGGCCGTCTAAGCACACCTTGTCATGAATTGCCGCCGCCTTCCCCATTGATTGGGGCGCCGGCTGCGGCCCGATCCAGCGTTCCGGCCTGTGCATACGAATGCTTTCCGGAACCCAAGAGAGTAAAGAGGAAACAGCATGTCTGACGAGACTCAAGCAAAGGCGCCCGAGACGAGCGCAGCAGCAACTTCCCAAGCCGGTTCCGGCTCGGAGTCCAGCCCGGTTTCGAGTTCCGGACCAGGTTCTGGTTCCGGACCCGGCTCCGGCTCTGGCCCCCGCTCCGGTGGACGGCCTGGCGGTGGACGGCCATCCGGTGGCCCCGGCGGTCGCGGCAAGTTTTTCCGCCGCAAGAAAGTCTGCAAGTTCTGCACCGAGAAGATCGATGCGATCCCCTACCGCGATGTTCGCCTTCTGCAAGGCTTTGTGGCCGAGCGGGGCAAGATCGTGCCCCGGCGGCTCACCGGCGTTTGCACCACGCACCAGCGCCGTCTGACTCGCGCCATCAAGCAGGCTCGGAATATCGCTCTGCTGCCGTTTGCCACGCGGCACTAACCATCGGCTGCCGTTCCGCCGGCTCGCAACCGCTCGCAGTGAGTGGATCTGATTTGGCGGAGGGCTATATTGTGGATGCCGATCTACGGCATTTTCGGAAATAGTGTGAACTCGCAAAAGTTGTGAATGTGGGGTTTTCTTAAGGAATAACCCACTCTCCGGTTGCGGTTCTGGTCTACATCGTTTCCGAGAATGCGTTCGAACCGAGTGCGGCCCGCTTTGGCTCAACTCTTTGCCCGTAAGGACAAGAGCGCCAACGGCGGCAGCCCGCACACAGGAGAATTAGTCATGGAAGTAATTCTGAAGGAAGATGTAATTCATCTGGGCCACCGCGGCGATCTGGTCAAAGTGGCCGACGGCTACGGCCGCAATTTTCTGCTGCCGCGTAAGCTGGCGATGCAAGCTACCCTGGCCAACAAGGCTGTCGTCGAGCAGATGAAGAATGCCGCCGACCGCCGCTCCGCCACTGAAAAAGCGCAAGCCGAGGCGCTGGCCGTCAAGCTGGAACCCGTCGCGCTCGACTTCACTCGTAAATCGGGCGAGGCCGGCCGTCTCTTCGGCTCCGTTACATCGGCCGATATTTCCACCGCTCTTGAAGCCAAGGGCTTCGAGATCGATCGCCGCAAGATCCAGGTGGACGAGCCACTGAAGAGCGTGGGCGAGTTCAGCGTGGCCATCAGGCTCTATCGCGAAGTCACGGCGCACGTGAAGGTCACGATTGTGGCGGAAGCTTCAGAAGAAGCCTCCGCTGCCAAGCCCGCCGCAGAAGCCCCCGCTGAAGCCGCAGAATAGCTTTTTCAACCCACGCGCAGTGCCCGCCCGTCGGTTCACTCATGGGCGGGCACTGCGCCTGTTAACTGGCCCTACCTGTGGCCCGAACTGGCGCTGGTGCTGGACGGGTGAAAAATGTCATTCTCCGGCGCGCCGCCTGACAGGACAATCAGCTTCTTCATAACCTTCATCATCTTGTCCTGGAAGCCGGAAACCTGCTCGGACTTTGGATAGGAAAAAAGCAGCCGTATCCGATTTGTATTAAGCCCCTCCTCGGGATGGCCCTTCGTGTCATAGCAGGCTCTCGCCTTTTTGCCGCCGACAGAAGTTGCCGTAAGCCGCAGAAGCGGTTCGCGTGAATTGCTGGCATCGCTGGGGTCGAAGATATCCCAGTAAATGTTGTTGGTGTCGAGTGCATTCAGGAATTGTTCGCAGCGGCTGCCGGGCTGCATAATGGTCAACGTGCTGGTAGGCAGATCGAACCGGACTTCGATATTGTCGTTGATTCCATCGCTGGGACTGAGCGCGATTAGCTTGCCGCGCACGTACTCCGCGAGGTCCCCCTGGGTAGCGTCAAGCAGCGGGTCCGGCGCTTTTACGTGTTTCCCCAATTTTGTGTTTTTCTCCGGCTTCGGTAGAGGCGCGGGCATAGGAGACCCATCGGACTGTTCATTCTTTGCTTTCATCTTGTCCAAAGAATCGTTCACAAAAGTCCGCACATTTTCCCTGTAATTCCGCATTTCATCTTTGGAACACGCTGTCAGGCATACAAGGAGCGCTGCGGAACAGATGAATGCAGCGCACCTCATGGGCCCATTCCTTCTCGTTCTTGACCTGCTCATTGTCTTCACCCGTGATGAGAATTCTACTCCTAAACCATTGCCCGTTCCTTCACCTTCAAGTACTGATTCAGCACCGACGCGGTGAGAGCTTCGGGGTTGAGATCAAAGGTCAGCGCGCCCTGCTCGCGCAGCCGCGCCAGCAGAAGTTCGCGGCGGCCGGCCATCTCCTGGGCTGCGGCGGCGCGAAACATCTGCTCCACATTCCTTGGCCTCGCTTGCGCGATAAGTTCCACCTCCGGCTGGGCCATGGCCACAAACAAGAGAATGTGGCGGCGCAGCAGTTGCAGTGCGCCATCAATCACCTCGGGGCGCATCGCGGTCTCAGCCAGATCCGTAATCCACAGAATCAATGACCGGCGGGGTTGAAGGCGATTAAGCGTAGCCGTAGCTCTGAGATGGTCGGCTTCGCTCGGTTCGGCGCGCAACTGGGCCAGCGATTCGATGAACTGCCGCAGGTGAGCCGCGCCGCGACCGGGCAAAAGCCGCTGTTGAATGCCCTGCCCATAGGCCAAAAGGCCCACACGGTCTCCGGAGTAAAGCGTCAGTTGAGCCAGCGCCACTGCCGTCGTGCAGGCGTAGTCGAGCTTGGAGTGGCTTGGCGCAGGGCCGGACCTTTTGTGAGACTCAGCCATCGCCACTCGCGCCCGCATCAGCCGGCCGCAATCGAGCACGATCCAAACCGGCTGGCTGCGCTCTGTCTGGTACTGGCGAGTGATAGGAACGCCGCGCCGCGCCGTGGCCGTCCAGCAAATATCGCGCAAGTCGTCGCCTTCGCGATAGTCGCGCAGGCTCTCGAAGTCGCGGCCCAGGCCGCGCAGTTGCGACCGGCGCAATTGCAAGTCAATCTGACGGCTGCGTGCGAGAAAAATTTGCTGCTCCTCGCCTGCGCGCAGGGTCGGGTAAACGCGAATCGTCTGCGTGAGCGGGGCTTTGACCCATCGCTCGGCGAGGCCCAACGGCGAACGGTAGCGCACGTAGAGCCAACCCGTCTGCCAGTCGCCGCGCTCTTTGGGTTCCACGCAATAACGGAGCGTAGCCGGCACGCGAGGAAAAGCAGTGAGCCGGAGCGTTGCCGGTTCCGCGACGAGGGCTGGGGGCAGGTCGTCCACCAGACGACATACGATAATCGTCCGGCCACGATTTTCGACCGACAATTCAATCTCGGTTTCGCTATCGAGGGCCGGAGCGTTCGACCACGAGCGGCTTACAACCAATTCGCCCGCAGCGGGCAGGCGAAGCCCGTCCATCAGAGCAAAGATCAACACCAGCGCGTCCCAGGCCGGCATCGCGAAGGCCAGCCGCCAATCCCAAAAGCCCGGAACTAGCCAGACAAAACCCACCAGCAGCAGCCCAATCGACCGCGCTGTCAACCCGAACGCCCAGCGGCGTCGCCGCTCGCAAGCAGCGCTGACCGGGCCGGGATGGAGTGAGGGCAGAATCATTGCCGCGGCACCGGGACGGCAGCCATCACATCGGCCAGCACGCGATCAGCGTCAAAGCCTTCCAGCTCCGCCTCCGGCTTCAACATAATCCGATGCCGCAATACCGGATTCACGGCGCGCTTCACGTCGTCGGGGACCAGGTAGTCGCGGCCATCAAACGCTGCCGCCGCCTGCGCCACGCGCATCACGCTCAGTGCAGCGCGGGGGCTTGCGCCCAGCAACAGCGTAGGCCACTCGCGCGTGCGCCGCACCAGCGCGAGAATGTAGTTATAAAGTTCCGGCTCAATCCGAATTGCCCGCACCTCGGCGCACGCCGCAGCCAGCAACCCATCCGGAATGGGCGCAATCTTCGCGTCTTCCAGCAGCCCCGCGCCGGAGCCCGCGTGGTGCCGCTCCAGAATTTGCCGCTCTTCAGCTTCCGAGGGATAAGCCACGCGAATCTTGACCAAAAATCTGTCCAGTTGCGCTTCGGGCAAAGGGTACGTGCCTTCAAAATCCACCGGGTTCTCGGTGGCGAAAACGGTAAACCAACTCGGCAGCGCCCGGCGCACGCCGTCGCTCGTCACCTGCCGCTCTTCCATACATTCCAGCAGCGCAGCCTGTGTGCGCGGCGGCATGCGGTTGATCTCGTCCACAAGTAGCAAATCTGTAAAGACCGGCCCTGCATGAAATGCAAAATCAACAGAGCCGGAACGCAGAATCGTGGTGCCCAAAATGTCGGCCGGCATCAGGTCAGGCGTGGCCTGCACGCGCTGAAAGCCGAGGCCGAGCAGCCGGCCCAGTGCCTTGACAATTAGAGTTTTTGCAATGCCCGGCACGCCTTCCAGCAGCGCATGGCCCTGACAGAGAACGGCGATCAGCACTTCCTCGATCACCTCGTCCTGGCCGGAGATCACACGGCCCAGCTCCGCGCGAGAGTGAGCGATAAGCTGACTTGTCGCGCGAAGGTGCTCCGCACTTTTTGCGTTTTGGTCGAGTTCGTTGGAATTTTCCTGGCTCATGAAGCCCTTTCCTGCTGCTTGGATTGAATCTTCTCAGATTGAGCGGCCTGGTTGCCGGTCTCGTTGCCCGGCCTGGCTGCTTCCGTCAACTTTTCGTAGTGGCCATGCAGCAATTGAATCAGCTTGAGCGCCTGTCGGGGACTAGCCGTTTCAGCCCACGCGGCTTCTTCGCAAGCGGCTAGGTCGGCTTCAAGGCTTTCGTCGGCCCCGGGAAAGCGCCGGCGAATCACCTGTGCCAGCTCTGCTGCGCGCATCTTGCTCGCCCTCTGTCCGCAAAGCCGCAAACTGTGCCGGCGAAAGCGCTCCCATGCAACCGAGACCGCTGTCGATGCTGCGCCTGCGTTGCGGTAGAGGCTCCCCAACGCCTCAAGAAACTCGATAGGCGTGGCCCGTGCGGGTGGAGGCAGATCGCGCACCGGCCCGCTGCGCCGGCTGAAGCTGAGCACGATCAACAGCGCAACCAGCACCAAACCAATCCACAGCATGGTGAGCGCCGGCCCGGCCGCGTAGCTCCATGTGGAGCGAATGTCGCCGTGCAGCGACTCGTCCCAATAGAAACGGTGGCCCGTGCGCGGCCCCAGCGAGTTCAGCAGCAGATCAAGGTTGTGAGCGCGGCTGAGTGAGCCGTTTTCCAACGGCGTGGAACTCGCCCACCAGACGATGTGTCCCTTGCCCCAATCGTACTCAACCACCGCGGGATTGCCTGCGCAACTGTACTCGACGCGCGCGGCGGGGTTGCCCATCTTCCATGTGGCGTGCGGGACCATCCACGCCTCGCCGGACACGGCCAGCGCGTCCAGTCCCTCAGGCTCCAGCTTGCACGCGGCAAAATTGAATTCCCTGGGCTCTTCGCTGGCTTCACCCGGCAGAATGAAACCGCCCCAGTATCCAGTGGAGAGCACGCGGCCGCCGCGCTCGACAATCTTGCGCACCGCCTTGATGTCGTCCGGCTCGCGAGAGTACGGCTGCGCAAGAATCACCACCGTCTCCGGGCCGGCCGTTGATGCCAGATCGCCCAGCGGCTGCTCCCAGCGTTCAATCGGATAATTGGAGCGAATCAGCGTCTCGTATGCGGCGCGGGCACCATGCTGACCGGCAAGGTAAGACGAGGGCAAAGGATTGTCGTTGTCGTTTCCGTTGGGCAGCAGAAAGCCGGTCGCGACGGCCAGGGCAATCGCGATTCCCACGCACCACAGCAGCAGTTTGCGATCCTTGGCGTCGAGCGAGGGAAGGAACTTCATTGTCTCGTTTCTCCCGCATCCCCGCCGCCGACAGTCTTCCCTGCAATCAGTCCGTCGGCCAGCTTTTCTGCCTGCGCGTATTCGCTCTCTCCCGCGGCCCGTCCGCCGTACCACGTTCTCTCAAAGCTGCCAGTCAGTGTGGCCAGTCCAGCCTTGCGCGGGTCGTCCGCGGCCACCAGCGCCAGGTACTCGCGTGGAGTGCGCGCCCGGTCGGCGGGCCACAGCCGTTTGGATTCGAGCCGGGAGATGGTCGCCCAATAAACGAAGTGAATCGCCTCGCGCCACTGGCCGGCAGCGGCGGCCCGTCGCGCGTCGGCAAGCCACAGTTGCCAGTCGCGTGCCGAAGCGGCACCGGGGGCGGGTCCATCGCTCTCCGGAACAAGCCGTATGCGCCAGCGGCGTTCCAGTTGAAGCAGCCCCCACGCCAGCCCCACGCACACCACCAGAATGAATCCCCAAACAATCACCCGGCCCACCCAGGCTGCCTGCGCCTGGAGCTTTGCGGCGCTTTCCCACAGCCGGTTGAGCCATTCGCCGAGCTTTTCCAGAAACGTATCACGCGCCGAGGATGTTTCCAGGTTGCGAAAATCGCGGCCTGCGAGCACCTGCCTCATCGTGCTGCGTTCGTTCGCGTGAACGGTCGTGACCGCAGCCGGGCCAGCCGCCATCGCGTCGGCCTGCGCGATGTCCTCAGTCAGGCGCGATTCGGCAGCCTGCAAAAGCTGGCTGGTGGTGGGCTTGGGCGGCCGCGTCGTTTCCTCTGCCGGAGTCTGTTCGGCACCGTCGGCGGGTTTGGCCTGAGTTTTGTCCTGATTCCCGCTCTTGTCTTGAGCCTTTTGCAGCGTTTCGTCCTTCAGTTGGGCCTTCAAGAGCAGCCCGCGCAGCCAGTTGTAGCGCACCAGCCGCCGTTCCGCATTAGGCGCATTGCCGAGCGGCACATGGTCGTCCTGCCCCACGAGCGCGGGATCGCAGCTCTTCGCGTCGCGCGCCTTGGCGCACGCGACAACCAGAGCATTCAACTCGACAAGATGCTGATGATACTCAGTGAGCGTTACCTCGCGCCCGCCGTCCGTCGGCTGAGCAACCGGAGCATCGGCGCGAACCGGCAAAGTGGCCAGAACCAGGATGCACAAAAGAAAGATATGCACCACCGATGGGACGAACAAGTGCCGTCCGCTAAAGGGTACGGGATTTACAAGCCGCGGAAAGACCCGATAGAAGGCGAGCTTTGTGTCATGGCACGACTTCAGTCGTGCCGCAAATGCCACACTACAAGCGGGGGCTTTAGCTTCTGAGGGAGTCTTTACGGGAGATACGCTTGCAGGAAAGACAACTTGCATCAAGCCTGCCCCTCTCCGGCTTCGGCTGGTGTAGTAACTGGCGCGTTTAATCCAGCCTCTTCCATCATTCTCTCGATGTCGTAACCTTCAAGGCGTATGCGCTGATCATAGTAGAAGAGGGTGAGAGCGATGGGGTAGATAGGGCCGATCAAGGCAGCAACCATGGCGTACATCAGATAGATCTCCGCCGGATAAAAACGCTGTGCTGTTGCCCCGAAGAATTGCATTCGGAAGAGCAAAATGTATATCCATCGACATACTAATTGAAGCCCGTACATCAACAACCACGAGAAGATCGCTACCGTCAGGAAGGTAAAAAGGATTCTCAAGCGACTGCCCTTGGTCAACACCCAGCTGCGCCGCAAGGCTCTGAATCCAGCAATTCCTTCGATGGCACTGGCCGGAATAGCCAACGACAAGCAACTGCCCAACCAGAGGAACAGTACACTCCCAACAATGATTGGCAACGACAGCAGGAGCACCGCAGCGAACCCACTTTGATCGCCGTTGAACGCGCCAGCGCGGTCTCCGACGAATGCTGCTACGGCAATCAACCCCACAACCAAAATTTCGGGAATGACCAAAACTGCAAACAACTTAAGAAATGCAACCCATAAGTAGCGGCGCCAACCCGCCACGGCAAAACCGATTGCCTTCTGGATCGAGCTTCCCTCGCCTAGAAATAAACTCGATGTTAAGTAGACGAGTGCTGGCAATATCAAGAGTTGCAGGAAGCCTGAAACGTGATAGAACCCAAGAGACACAATAAAGCTCCAAATAGCGATTCCAGGCTGTCGAAACGGATGAACGAGAGAACTTAGATGGAACCAAGTGAAGTCGGCGAGGTGAACGCTAAGCATCACCAGCGCAGGCAACACCGCAATTCCAACAAACAGCAGAAACTTCGCGCGGTAAATTTGAAACGTCCGGTCGAGAATTTCTCCCAGGTTCATGGGCCGCAGGTTCGCGTTCATGCGGACTCTCCGGTTTGCGGCGGTTCGGTCTCGATAGCGCCAGTTTTTATCGGTACGGCTGGCAGCCACGGCGCGGCCTCCTGCGTTGGCGTCGGCGCGGCCACCATCCCCGCCTGACGCATCATCCACTCGATGTCAAAGCCCTCCAGGCGTATGCGTTGGTCATAGTAGAAAAGCACCAGCGCAATGCCATAGACCGGCCCGATGAGCGCCTGCACCGCAAAAGCCGCGCCATAGCCGATAACAGCAATCACGATCGCGGCAATTGGCGCGTGTTGCGGGTTACTCATGCCGGGAAGCAGCGCAATGATGATCGTCAAAGGCAGCGTGACCCCCATCGAAAGCATCCAACTGAGTACCGCGGCCAGCAGAAAAAGCACAAAGATACGGCCCTTTGTCCCTTTGCTCAAAATGGAAGAGCGCTTCACCGCTGCCCTTGCGCCGATCTGCTCAACCACGCATGCCGGAAAGGCCAGCGAGAGCCGGAGCACCATAGAAAAGACGTAGCCAATTAGGGCGATGACGACCACAAACGCACCGATGCCGACGAGCACCCCAATGACGCTTCCCGCGCCCGTAGCCTGCCCCAGCGCAGCCATTCCAACAGCGAGGAAGATCATCGCAATCCATGCTGCCATCGGGATGCCCCCGATGATAACCGCGAGCAGAAGATAGAGTCCGACATAGCGCCAGCCCTTATTCCACACGCTCCGGTAGGCGTCGCGGATGGTGGTTGTTTCTCCCAGGTTGACGCGGGAGACGGCGTGGCTCATGGCCGCCATGGCCAGCGAGGTTGCCGCCAGCAAAATGGGTAGCGCCACCAGCGTCGCAGCGATGGCGAAGACGGCGACAAGAACATATCCCGCCTCCGTAGAGACCGTGCCGGCGCCGGCCGCGCTCCACCACGCGACAACCAAAGCGACGACGCACGCCAGCGCCAGCACCACCCCGGTAGGAATTACCGAGATGCTCAGGAAAAGAAGAAAGCGCGCGCGGTAAAGCTGTGCAGTGCGGTCCAGAATTTCGCCCAGCGTCGACGGGTGCAGCGGCTCATTCATGCTGGCTTCCCTGGTCTTGCGTAGCGGGAGGCGGTTCAAGGTGCGCGTCCTGTGCGAGCGACGGCTCGGCTGGGGCGGCTGCTGGCTGCGGCACGGTCAATCCCGCGGCCTGCATCATCCACTCAATGTCGTAGCCCTCCTTGCGCACGCGCTGATCGTAGTAGAAGAGCGTAATGCCGGCGGCCCAAATCGGCCCAAGAAAACTGTTGGTGAAAAAGCCAATCACCTGCGAAATCGCCAGAACTCCCGGTCCCAACGGTTGGCCGGGGTGCTTGAAAGCCAAAACAAAGACAAAGAACTGGGTAAGGCCCACCAGGCCGAGCTTGATGACGCCCACCAGCAACATCAGAAGAAAGATGCGTCCCCACGAGTCTTTGGCCAATTGAATGCTGCGCCGAATCGACTTGCGGGCCTTCAGATCCTCCACCACGCAGGCCGGAATCGCCAGCGAGTAGCGCACACTCATCAGTGTGGTGTAAACCGCTACGGGAATCAGCAGCACGAAGAAGGCCAGGAAAACCACGATGAGGGCCACTCCCTCCTGTGCATTGACTACGCCGACTGGCGGTCCAGCCGCGCCTGCGTGAGTTCCAGCGCCTTTGAATCCGCCATAGTAAACCAGGGCTCCGATAAGCCCGGCGTAGAGCAGCACAAACGGCAGCCAGACCCTGAAAGCCGTGATGGTCATCAGCCACAGATAGCGGCCCAGGCGGGGCAAGATGCTCAGATAGGCGCCTCGGATGGTAGCCGGCTCGCCCAGATGGACCCACGCCACGGCGCGGCTAATGGCGGCTGTCGCTGCCCCAACCAGGAGAAACAGAACCAGCAGGTTCACGCCCGTAGTGATCGCCGTCATCCATATCACTGCCCCCGCCATGTGCTGAGCTTTCAGCAACACGCCAAGGCCAATCTGCAACAGGTTCAGCACCAGCGCAACACCGGCGTAAACAGAAAATATTCCGGCAAACAGCAGAAAATTGGTGCGATAGAGTTGCGCTGTACGGTCCAGAATTTCACCAAGCGTGAGCGGGCGAAGGTTGCTTTCCATGTCTGGCTCCTCTGAAATGCTGTGTTTGCATTTTCCGGGATACTAACACAGACGAGCCGCTATTCCAGATTCTGAATTTTGGTTCCTTCGGGGATCTTGATCTGGAACTGGTCGTCGGAAAGCGTCATGTTCTCTTTCACGCTCTCGACCGTCAGAACGAGCTGATACTCCTCAAGCGGTCGCTTGATGGTGATGGTGGAGGGGTACCTCACGGAATCAAAATCATGGTAGTTCGCATAGTCAACCACGGTCTCCAGGTTCCCCGCGTTGTCGTATATATCCTGCTGATATGGCATCAAATCATCGCGGCGGAAGGTCACCACGCGCATCGGGGTCAGTTCGTTCGTGCCGGGTTTGCGGCGGCTGATACTCAGAACGTATTCCGGAACAGTGAACAGGTGCTTCCTGGCCGCGTCTTCCACCGTTTCCGAATCCGCCACCACCGCGTACAGATCGTCCGGTTCCAGCCCGCGCACCACCATGGCGTCGAAAAAGAATCCCGGCCGCATATTCTCGATCTGGCTTGCGGACTTCTTCCTCAGGTCGTTCGCACCCTTCACCGCCAGGCTCTTCGACGGAATGAACAGGGTGAAATTCTTTCCGTCGCTGGCCATGTCAAACATGCGCGTGCCCAGCACGGGAACCTGCCCCAGAACGCGCAGCATCTCCGGCTTGCGTATCAGGATGTGTCCGCGAAACGTGGTGTAGTCCCTGGCAGTGCCTTCCGTGGTTTTGAGTACGCTCGCCTGGAGTTCGACGGTGGCGTTGAGACTGTCGAGCGCGGCCCAGCTCTGGTTGAGCCGCTCCACCAACTCGCCTGGAGTGACTGTCTGCGTGATCGAAGGCGGCTTGGGAATGGGCAGTCTTCGCGTGGTCCACAGGCATCCGGAAAGCAGCAGGAGGGGCGCGACGAGGATTGCGGCGGCGGCGCGACGCTGGCTTGATTTCATCGGTCGCCTGCCTTTCGCATTGCGTGCCGATAACTCGCCACGTTGCGCGCATGCTCTTCAATGGTGCTGGAAAACAGCGACCCTCCCTGGGGATTGGCCCCTGCGGCCACAAAGTATAGGTAGTCCGTTTTTGCCGGCGTCATGGCCGCGCGCAGCGAACGCAGCCCGGGATTGGCCACCGGACCCGGCGGCAGGCCGGTGTGCAGATATGTGTTGTAAGGCGTATTGAGCTTCAGATCGCTCCCGTAAATTGCGCCGCGCCAGCGCCCACTGAGTTCGAGGCCATAAATTACCGAGGGGTCCGTCATCAGCGGAATTTTCTTGGCCAGCCGGTTTTCAAAGACGCTGGCCACAAGCGGGCGCTGGGCGTCTACGGCAGTCTCCCGTTCCACCAGCGAAGCCATGGTCACCACTCGATGCACATTCCCCTTCAATCCAATCTGCCCGGCCACCGCCCGGAAACGCCTGACCATCGCCGCGCAAATCTGGGCCTGAGTCGTCTTGCGCTGAAAATGATAAGTGTCCGGAAACAAGTAGCCCTCAAGGCTCGCCGCTCCGGGGTCCAGGTCAGCCACCAGGCTCGCCTGGGTTGTGGCCGCGTCAAGAAAATCCTGCCGGGAACCAAATCCCGCCTGCTCCAGCCTCGCGCCGATCTCAAAAATACTCGCGCCCTCTGGAATGACCACCGTCCGGGTATAAACATCGCCGCGGCTTATGCGCGCATAGACCTCGGTCACTGGCGCGGGATGATCGAATCGGTACTCGCCGGCCTTGAGCGTTCTCCGCCTCACCCAGCGCATCAGGTCGAAAGCATACTGGCTGCGCACCACACCCGCTGCTTCCAGTTGCTGGCCCATCTGTATCGTCGAGGAGCCCGGCGCCAGATCGACAAAAGTCTCCGTCTCCGGCCCGAAGGGCGTAAAAACCAGCCACGCAAGCGCGCCTGCCCCAACGAGCAGCAAGACGAAAAGGGCCCAAAACACCCCCGCCGCGCCAGAACTCTTCTTTCTTCTGTTCGTTCCTCTGCGGCGCGCCATTCTCTGCTGTTAACCCTTCATTCCTGTTAATGAGACGCGAGAAATCCCTCCCGGGACTCGCTACCTTCGATTGTAACGGGCATCGGGGCCTTATTAGGGCATTTCTTCGTTCGTGCGCCGGGAGCTTAAGCTAGAAGCCAGGAACTCGAATTCAGGAGCCAAGAGCTGGAGTCTGCCCCTCATCCCCGCTATCTCGCCCTCGATGTTGGCAATCGCCGCATTGGTGTGGCCGTGTCAGACGAATTGGGACTGACCGCCCAGCCGGTGCTGACGCTGGAGAGGCGTCACAACCAACGCGAGGACCTGCGCTCGCTTGCCCGGCTCTGCAGGAGGTTTGGCGTCGTGGGCATCGTGGTTGGCAATCCCGTGCATCTCTCCGGCGATGTGAGCCCGCAAGCCGTCAAGACACAAGCCTTTGCCGCCGAATTGGGAACGCTGACCGGCCTGCCCATCCACCTCTGGGACGAGCGTCTGACCACGCGTGAAGCTCATCAGATTCTGTACGAAGCCGGCCACGCCCGCCAGCAGCACCGGCGCGTGGTGGACCAGGTGGCCGCCACGCTCATTCTGAAGTCGTTTATGGAAGAAAAGGGAATAGGGAATAGGGAATAGATACTCCGCCGAAGGCCGTGGCTCATCGGACCGTGCGCGGAGGTACGCCAATATTTATTCAGAGCTGAATCATTGGCCGCTCCGGGCGGGGCCTGGCGCGATCCAGAAACAGCCTCATGCGCAGAGCCTCGCCCCGCTGAATGGCCACCAGCCGCATATGCCTGCGGATATGGTCGCCGTCCTTCAGCAGCTTCATCTGCGCCTCATCGAACGCGGCATCTTTCTCCAAACGCGCAATCCGCTCTTCGATAGAGCGGCGAAACCGCGGGCTAATCTCAAATCCCTCGCTGGCTGCACAGCTGGTCGTCATGTCTTGCTCCTGAGGAAGAAAAGTGGGCACGGCGAAAAATAATTTTTCCGGAGGGCTAAACTTCTTTCTACCTCTGCCGATAGATATTAGATAAGACTCATTCCGTTTGCCAGATTACCTTGTGACAACACGAAGGTAATTTGCTGTGTGGAAACGGTACTGTATGGGCTGCCTTTTGCCTGCTTTTGCACAGTTGAGCCCTGCGCGCGAGCGTTTCCCCGGGTTCTAGTTTTCCGGAGCGGCCGCGAAATAGCCCTTGCGAACCTGCACCTTTGTGCCGTCGCCGCCGCACTGGACCGAAAGCGCACGGAAGCTGCCGTCCATTTTGGCGTTCATGGGCGTGTAGCTGGCGATGTACTGAGTGCGCAACTCTTCCGCGATCTGTTGGAAAGCAGCTTCCAGCTTCTTGCCGTTGTTGCCTACGTCGATCAGCCGTCCGCCGGTCTCTTCAGTCATCTTTTTCATGGCCGAATAGCCACTGTAGCCTATGCTCGCGTAAAAGCTGCGGTCGGTGATCAGAATTGAGTAAACCATGACGTTGGACTTCTGCGCAGCGGCAATGGCCTCGTTGATCTTTGTCCGGCTGCCCGCATCCTCACCGTCGGTGAGCAGAATCAATGCCTTGCGCCCCGTCTCCTGGTTCATCTTCTGCTCCGCGGCCATGTAGACCGCGTCGTAAAGCAGGGTTCCTTTGGGCTTGCCGATGGAAGGAATGGTTCCGCCTCCCGCGCCGGGGATGCCGGCCGCGTGATTGCTGCTGCCGGAGTTGATATCAGTCTTTCTCATGGCGCGAGCCAGTTGGTGAGGGTTATTGGTGTAATCCTGCAGCAGATTTATGTCCACGTCGAAGGAGAGCAGAAATGCCTCATCTTTGGGTTGAAGCACGCGCTCGATGAACTGGCTGCCCGCATCCTGCTCAAAGGGCAGCACGCGAGCCTGACTGTTCGAGGTGTCCAGCAGAATTCCCAGGGTAAGCGGCTGTTGGGTTTCTGCCACAAAGCTCTTGAGCGTCTGAGCCTGGTTGTCTTCTGAGACCGCGCAATCGCCCTCGGTCAGATGAGAAACCAAATTGCCGGATTTGTCCTTGACAGTGAAAAATACATTCACCAGATCAACATTCAGCTTGAGAGTCGCTGCCGGCACGCCCTCGGGCGGAGCGGCCGGAGCGGTACTGACCGGGGGCGCATCCGGCGAGGGCGCCAGTTGGGCCCCGGCCGGAATCAGTGCCGGCAAGCCAAGCAGCAATACTGCTCCCCATAGAGGTCTCATTCCGGCCATTTTAGACGAAATTTAGGGTTTGAGGAGAGCGCACCTGAACGGATTCCCCCGGGCGTGCAACCTGCGCGGTTTCGGCACGTCTGATACTCTGAGGATTGCGCCCCTGTTTTTTGAGTGGAGAATATCTGTGAAGCTAGGTTTATCGGCAATCGCGCTGGCTGCGCTCCTGAGTTTGAATCCCAATTCGCACCTGAGCCTGAGTCTGGCGGCTGCGGCACAACAGCAACAACCCCCCGTGCCCGATGCCCCGACGCCCCAGGCGCCGAAGCCGCTGGCATCGGACGTGAACGGTCCGATCACTCCCGGTCAGGGAGCAGGGGAGAGCACGACCGGACCCTCCTCGTCCTCGAATCTTCCGGGACAGCAGCCTGCACCCGCGAGCCTGGCTCCTTCCAGTCAGGTTCCTACCACTCAGGGGAAGGATCTGGTGCAGACCTCAGCGCCGGAGCAGCCCGCAGCCGGTGAAGGCGTTGAGAGGGCGACCAACATCATTCGCCAGCGCGTAAATTTCGTTGAAGTTCCGGTCACAGTGAAGGACTCGAAGGGGAAGCTGGTGGCTGGCCTCACCTTCCGCGACTTCAAGATCTTCGAGAACGACACCCGCGAGCCAATCGCCTTTTTCACCACGGATTCTTTCCCGCTATCGATAGCTTTTGTCATTGACCAGAGCCTGACCTCCGACGTGATGAGCAAGGTGAACAACTCACTGGGCGCCATTCAGGGCGCGCTAACGCCTTATGACGAGATTGAAGTCTTCTCTTATAACAACGGCGCGCAGAATCGCTCTGGAGGTTTTACCGGCGCGCAGAGCGCACGGGTTCCTTTCGTGCTCTCCATGGCCAAGGCTGCAGGCGAAGAGATGCTGGTTCCCGTCAACGACGGGCCGATGGCCGGCTGCAACGTGCGCCAGAACGGCAATTGCGTCGATCCCAACCTGCAACAAGGGCGCTCGACCGGCGGCACTACATTCATGACCATCCCCAAGGAGATTCACACTCTCAACGACGCCATTCTGGCAGCGGCGAAGGAGCTTTCGACGCGCCCCAAGGGCCGCCGCCGTATCATCTATGTCATCTCCGATGGCAAGGAATACGGGAGCAAGGCCACCTACAAAGAGGTGCTGCGCTACCTTCAGACCAACAAGATCGCCGTGTACGGTACGCTGGTGGGCGACTCGGCACGCTGGGGCGAGGGCTACATGAGCCGCGTTCATCTGCCGTTTTCTATGTATGACAACCTTCTGGCCAAGTACATTCTGGCCACCGGCGGCGAGCCGGACTCTGAGCGCGGGCTGGACGGCATTGAGAAGAGCTACGCCAGGATTGCCGAAGAGGCGAGAAACCAGTACACGCTGGGCTACTATAGTCACCAGCCGGTCATCGACGGCAAGTTCCGCAAGATCGAGGTGCGGCTGGAACGGTCAGGCATGGAGGTTGTTGCGAAGCAGGGCTATTACCCCTCGGCAGAGGATATGCACTAAAGCTGGACCGATCTATTGGCATAATCGGCATAGGGGGGAGAGTCGCCTCTCCTCCCCTGCCACACCACCGTACATGCGGGTCCGCATACGGCGGTTCGGATGGATTGAGCTATTTCCCCGCGAACAAGCGTGGAAGTCCGAGCGC
>Ga0187847_10000314_pt1 | contig 56949 bp, 46 predicted proteins | sample June2016WEW_4_10_FD_132458 | JGI IMG/M metagenome (GOLD analysis project Ga0187847, IMG submission 132458) | Peatland microbial communities from SPRUCE experiment site at the Marcell Experimental Forest, Minnesota, USA - June2016WEW_4_10 | ecosystem: Environmental > Terrestrial > Soil >...
CTTTTTGGCTCCTTTTTCTGCGCTTGCTGATGCGCATCTGGGACCCGATTCCAGCACTGCAAGCGGATCAATCCCTTCAAAATCGATCCCCGTATGCCTGAAAACAACTTTTTCAGGATCGACGACTTTAGTCGTGCCGAAAACGACCGGGAAAATCGGGTTCAGCCCCTGCCGGCTGCTTTGTGATTACCTGAGCGCCATGTACGCAATAAGTTCCAGGCATTGAACCGCGTTCATGCGATCGCGACCCCGCCATCCCGCCAGTTCAAAAACTAATTTGCGTAGAATTATGCCAGAAACTAGCAATATAGAAGAAGCAGAGATCCCACCCTGACGGCGATAGCGAGAGGCAAAGATGTTGAAAAAGTTGAGAGCAGCAAGTTCGGTCGGTCCGGAACTGACTCTCGACCAGAGAGGGCACCCCCCCCTCCCCCCCCAATTTTTTGTGAAACTGTGAAACTGTGACCAATCCGAACTCTCAGGCAGTCACAATCTCGCTGAAGTCGGCAATGCCGGAAAAGCCGCGTAGAACCTCATCAATCAGCGCCAGATTAGCGCCGCGCACCGCCGGGTCAGGATCGAGCACCATCACTTTGTCAAAGAAAGCATCGACGACCGGCCGCAGCGCGGCGATCGCTTCCAGTGCCTGCCCGTAGAACCGCAGCTTCCGCAGCGCCGCCACTTCCGGCGCAAGCAGAGCAGCCGCATCCGCAAGCTTCTGCGCTTCGCCCGCGAGCTTATCGCTCTTCGGCGAGCCAAGTTTGAATCCTTTTTCCTCCGCCTGCCGCAGAATGTTCTTGATGCGCTTGAATGCCGCGGAAATGGCAACAAAATCTTCTGACCCTCGCGCAGCCGTCAACGCTTCGGCCCGTGCAATAGCGTCGCGCACATCGTCAGCTCCGGCGGCAAGCACGGCGTTGACTACATCGTAAGCAAATTCGCGCACATCCTTCAGGTAGAAGTTGAGCCGCTCACGCAAAAAGTCGGAAACCTGATCTTTGTTGGTCCCTTCAGCGCCGCTCGACGCGACCACATCGGCCAGCGTAAGCGGCAACTCCGACTCTGCGAGAATCTTCACGATCGAGTTTGCGGCGCGGCGCAGAGCAAAGGGATCCTTCGAGCCGGTCGGAGCGTTGCCGATGCCGAACATTGCCGTGATGGTTTGAATACGATCTGCGAGGCCGAGTAACTCACCGTCTCTGCTTCGCGGAATCGAATCCTCCGTGGATGCAGGTTTATACTGGTCATATATTGCACATGCAATCGCGCCGCCGTGTCCCTGCGCTTGAGCATATAGACCACCGATAACGCCTTGAAGTTCTGTAAATTCCTTTACCAATTCAGTCGTCAAGTCAGTCTTTGCCAACCAGACAGCGCTAACAACATCGAAATCACGGAACGAAATATTGTAATCATTGCTCAATATCTGAATCAATTTATGAACGACGCGCTGATTTTCTTCAGTTTTCCAGTGATAATTTCCCAATTCTTTCTGGAAAGTGACGTTCTTCAAACTCTCGACGCGGTTAGCCAGGGGAATCTTCTGATCAACCTCCCAGAAAAAGCGCGCATCCTTGAAGCGGGCGCGCAAGACGCGCGCATTGCCGTGGCGGATGATCTCACGGCCTTCGTCGTCCACCTCAGTATTGAGCACCGCGAGAAAATGCGGAGCCAGCTTGCCGTCCGAACCGACGACGGCAAAATACTTCTGGTGGTCCCGCATAACGGTGACCAGCACCTCTTCCGGCAACTCCAGATACTCAGACTCAAAATTGCCCAGCACCACGGTCGGCCACTCGGTCAGATGGACCACCGTCTCGATCAGCGGCTCATCTTCACGCCAGCGCGCACCAGCGACGGTGCGGGTCGCCGCATCCAGAGCCTTGCGAATCGACTGCCTGCGCTCGGCTACATCGACGACAACTTTAGCGGCGCGCAGAGTCTCTTTGTAGCTCTTGGCCGCAGGTAAAAGCACGGATTGCTCACCGTGTAACACGCGATGGCCGCGGCTTGTGTTCCCCGCTTTAATGCCGGCGATCTCAAGAGGAACGATAGCCGAGTCCAGCATCGCGACAACCCAGCGCACGGGCCGTACAAACCGCTCCGGTTTGCCCGCGCGCCAGTACATATTCTTGGCCCAATAAATTCCCGCCACTTCTTTGGGTAACTCAGTCGCCAGCACCTGCGTTGCGGCCGCTCCCTGACGCTTCACGGTTGCACCAACATACTCGCCCTTGGCGTTGGTTACTTTTTCGAGAGCCGCAACTGCGATGCCGGCCTTCTTTGCAAATGCTTCTGCAGCGGCCGTCGGCGCGCCGTCTTTGAAGGCAACCTTCCATGAAGGTCCCGTCAACTTCTCCTCTGTGTCGGCCTGACTGGCAAGCACACCCTCGACCAGAACAGCCAGACGGCGCGGCGTCGAGTAAGTGGTCAGTTTGGCGCCGATGCCGAGCAATCGTTCCCGCGTGAGCAATTCGTTGACACGACGGCCTAACTCGGCCTCGGCCCCGGCTATCATGCGGGCTGGAACTTCTTCCAATCCGATCTCCAACAAAAAATCTGCCATAACTTGAAGTTCTTTCTGCAATCTGCGCTTTGTGATATGGAGTTAGGAACCAGAAAAGCTTCTTCGCTAATTCCCTTGCTGCAACGCATATGCCTTGGCTACGCCCACAGCCAGCGCGCGAATGCGTCCGATCACTCCCACCCGCTCGGTGACGCTGACGGCTCCGCGCGCATCGAGCAGATTGAACAAATGCGAGCACTTGAGAGCCAATTCATAAGTCGCCAGAAGCGGGAAGCGCCGCTTCTCCGCAACATCCGCATCTTCCTTCGCAAACAGTGCGTTGGCCTGACCGAGAAGAGTTTGCGCCTCGGCCTCGTAGAGCCGGAAATGCTCCCACAACTTATCCACGTCGGCAAACTCGAAGTTATAAACCGAAAACTGCAACTCCTCGGCCAGCCGCACGTCGCCATAAGTCACTGCGGCTTCGGTCTCCGGATCGACAGCCCAAACAATCTCGTAGATCGAATCTTTATCTTGTAGAAACGCCGCAATACGTTCCAGACCATAAGTCAGCTCTGCGCAGATGGGGTCCAGATCGAGCCCGCCACATTGCTGGAAGTAAGTGAACTGAGTTATCTCCAACCCATCCAGCATCACTTGCCAACCGACGCCCCAAGCACCGCCCGCCGGCCACTCCCAGTTATCTTCCTCGAATTTCAAGTCATGCTTGCCGAGGTCGATGCCGATAGCTTCCAACGATTCGAGATATAGCTCCTGCACATTCACAGGCGGAGGTTTGAGGATGAGCTGGAACTGGGTATGCTTAAAGAGCCGGTTTGGATTTTCGCCATAGCGGCCATCGGCCGGGCGCCGAGAGGGCTGCGCATAGCCCACCCGGTATGGCTTGGGACCGAGCACGCGCAGGAAGGTTTCCGGGGACATGGTGCCCGCGCCCACTTCAACGTCATATGGCTGTTGGAGCACACAGCCGCGTTCCGCCCAAAACCCTTGCAAGCGAAATAAAAGCTCCTGAAAGGTGAGCGGTGTAGTCTTTGGCTGGGATAGAACCTGGGATGAAGGCACGGCAACTCTCTCTCGATGGGACTAGGTAGATTTTATCAGCCTGCTGACCAGCCTTGCCGGTTTGCTCAGGCTCACAAACGCGCCAGCGCCTCGGCCGATCGCAGTTTGCGCTCCAAGTGCCGTTCCAGAGATTGGAGTGTGAAGCGCCGCAGATCCTGTGCGCGACGCCGAGGCCATGGTTCAGCAGCGAAGGCCGAAGCCGGCGCCCTGAGCATTCGCTGCGCCAGTTGCCATGAGTCCGCCGAGAGCGCGCTAGCGTTGCCGTTGCTATGCACTGGACAGAAGAGACCGTCGCCAAGCGTGTTGAAGCTTGCCTCTCCAGCCTGGATCGCCTCGCCGCAGACCGTGCAGTGGCCGATCTCCGGCAACAGGCCCATTAGCCGCGTCATCCACAGCTGGAAGTAGGTAAGTGGCATCCAGGGCTGCTCGACCGTAGTCTCGTCCAGGACGGACGCCAGCAGACGGAAGACCGTCTCCTGAGGATCGTGTTCGGGCAACGCCTGGTCCAGCACCTCGGCAAAAAAGCTGAGCACCGTCATGCGCACGGGATCGACCGGAGCGGAGAGCGGAGAGCGAAGGATTTCCAGCTGATCAAGGCGCACCAACTCCTGCCTGGGCCGCTCGGCAAACCAGGCGCGGGCCTGGGTCATCGGCTCCAGCGCTCCGCCGAACCGCTTGCGGCTCCTGAGCGCCGATTTGGCCACACCTCGCACACGACCGTAGTCGCGCGTGAAAAGACTAACAATCAAATCGGCCTCGTGGACCGGCCAGGTGCGCAGAACCACGGCTTCGGAGGTGAGTACGCCCATGCGTCTACTATCTTCGCATTGCCACTAGGCCTCTAACGTGCAATCTGTACGTCTCATGGCCAGCTCTTCCGCACCTCCAGATGCAGCAGATCCATGATCTTACGACCGCAAAGCCGGGCAGAATACAAGGATGGATGTCATTGGATAGGTCGGGCCGCCCAGCTTTCCACAGCTTTTTTGGTACGGCCCCCGCCGCTCTCGGGCTACAATTGGGCCAGAGGTTCCAAATGCCCACCGCAATGGTCACCTTCAACGGACGCATCACCCTTCCACCCCAGGTACGCAGAAACCTTGGACTCAAGACCGGCGACAATGTCGAATTTGTCGAAGTCGAAAAGGGACGGTTTGCGATTTCCCACCGCAGAGGATTGGCCCCAAATTCCAACCGTCGCAATTCGAAGCTGAATCTTGAACCCATGATCGAAGAAGAAGAACAACCCGTCCTGTAAACCGCAGCGAAGAACCGCTTGGTCGAAATCTAATACTCACGTTGGCGATGCAGACACGAACGCGCATCCCGGCAGGCGGGATGCGCGTCTCTGAACAAGCTCCGCACAATTTAGCGGCCGAAGTGCTTGGCGTTCTTTTCCGTGAAGCTGGCCCACTTTTCCGGCAGGTCGTCCTGCGCGAAGATAGCCGAGACCGGGCAGGCCGGAACGCAGGCACCGCAGTCGATGCACTCGACCGGATCGATAAACAATTGATCGGAGTTGCCGAATCCGTCTTCGTCCTTCTTGGGGTGGATGCAATCGACAGGACAGGCGTCTACACAGGCGGTGTCCTTAGTGCCGATACAGGGTTCTGCAATGACGTATGCCATTTTTGATTCTCTCCAGGGAACTGAATCCTCGACGCTGATAGTAGCACAGGACCCCAAGGGCCGCGTCAACCCCCAGCAATCACGTATTGCTAATCGGGAATCCGATGCAACATCGCGATGTTTCCTATCCTACCAAGCTAACCGGTAAACTGGTTACGCTCTGGTTGCAGCTCTATCTGGCGGCTTTGGCCACGCGGTGCGCCGCAAACTCTTGGGGTGTGGGAATGGAAGAAAGATCGCGTCCGGCAAACATATCCTCGAAGAGGTTCACCAGCTCGACGTGGATCAGTCCGTTAGAAGCCAGAATTTCCTGGCTGTCCAGCCGAAAGGGTTTGCCCGAAAAATCCGTCACAGTCCCGCCAGCCTCCTCGACCAGCAGAATGCCGGCTGCCGTGTCCCAAGGATTGAGGTTGAACTCCCAGAACGCCTCAAGGCGACCCGCAGACACATAGGCTAGATCGAGCGCGGCTGAACCGGCCCGGCGCGCCCCATGCGATCGCAACGTGAATTCCTGGTAAAAATGAATATTGGGGCTCTGGTGCCGTTTCCGGCTGGGAAAGCCGGTGGCCACCAACGCCTCACTCAGTTCTGGGGTCCGCGAAACCCGCATCGGCCTGTTGTTCAGGCGTGCGCCCCGTCCCCGCTCGGCGGTGAAGAGCTCGTCTCGCATGGGGTCATAGATGACCGCGGCCACCAGCGTCCCGTCTTCATCAGAATTGAGCCCCGCAGTGCGTTGTTCCAAGCCCAGCGAAACGCAAAAGTGCGGAAAGCCGTGCGCAAAGTTGGTGGTTCCATCCAGCGGGTCAACGTACCAGCGAAACTCGCTATGGAGCCTGTCGCGTGTGCCCTCTTCGCCGTAGATTCCGTGCTCAGGAAAGGCCTCACTCAAGCGCTCGCGGATTAGCTTTTCCGCCGTCCTGTCGGCCACCGTCACCAGGTCGGCATCGCCCTTGTACTCGGTTTCTACGCCTTCTGAGAAGAACTTGCGCAGCCGCGCGCCTGCCTCACGTGCAATCGCCGAGACCGCAGGAACCCACACCCACTCCGGTGCCAAATTCGATCCGCTCACTAGGCAGCCCCATTCGCCGTGGAACCGTTCTCTCCCGCGCCGACAGCGATCCCCCGGCGCGGAGCCCGCCGGCCCACTTCGGTAATGGTGCGAATCTGGTGCTTGTAGATGAAGAGGTTGGGCTTGCCTTCGCGTGTCAGCCGCAACATTCCGTCATCGAAGTACTCGATCCAGCCGCGCACCGTCTCGCCGTCGCGCAGCTTGACCTGAACGTTAACCTGGCGCTCGCTGAGTGAACGCAGGTAGAGTGCCTCCTGGCCGGTTTCGCCCGGCGGAGGCATCTTGGAAGAGCGGCGTGTGGACAAGGGCGGAGTCATACTGTCATTTTAGATGCACACCCCATGCGAATCGACATTTTTAGATGCAAACGCCACGCGAATCGAGTGGTGCATCTGAGGCGGCTGACGCGGATTCCTGTAAACTATTTGTTTTTTGCTGGCGAATCTGCATAATAGCCGGTGCGATGGCGGATATTGAAGGCTTGATCGGCGGCTCTGGGGACGGTCACCTGCACCCGGTGGAAGTTCGTTCCCTTGGCCTGGTGCTGCGGATAGTAGCCCAGCAAGTATTGTGTGCGCAGATCGTCGCTGACCCGCGCAAAGGCCTTGTCGAGGCCGCCCTCGCTCACGTAGAAACTCTTGCCGCCGGTCTGCTCGGCCAGGGTGATGAGCGCATGCTCCCCCCCCAGGTCACGGCCGGCGCTGGCCTCAATGGGCACGTCGATGATCGAATAAATCATCACCTCGTTGCGCAGAGCTTGCTCGATGGCCTGACCGTAGGTAGAGTTCTTGGCGGTATCGTCGCCGTCAGAGACCAGCACCAGCACCCGACGCCCCTCCTTACCGCCCAGCCGTTCGGAACCCAGGCAGATTGCATCGTAGAGTGCCGTGGCCCAGTCTCCACGCAATTGGCCGAGGCCGTGATCGATCTGACTCAGCTTGTTTGTGAATGGCGTCAGTTCGCGAACATTGGTAGCAAACTGGAGCAGGCTCATCTGATCCTGCGGGCGCAAAAGGGCATGGGCAAAACGCTTCGCCGCGTCTGCTTCCTCCGCCAAATCCTTCTGTACGCTGCCGCTGGTGTCGATGGCAAGCGTCAGGTTCAATGGCAGCTCCGACTGGCGCTCGAAGACCGCGATCTGCTGCGGGCGACCGTCCTCGGCAAGCGCAAAATCGTCGCGCGTCAAACCGCCCACAATAGCCCCGTTCTGATCGGTCACGTTCACAAAAACGCTAACCAGTTTCACGTCCACATGGAAGGTGACCTCTTGCGCAGGCAGAGCCAGGGGCGCAAGCGCAAGTAGCGCCCAGCATCCCGGCCGCCGGAAAAAGCCGGCGAATCCGCAAAGGTTACGCGCCATGCGAGGCCTCCTTGATCTCGGAGGCGTCCACGGTTAGCTCGACGGGAAAGGGTTCGCCCGCCGCCCACACGGCACCATCCCGAAATGTTTCTTTCTTCCAGATGGGCACCGTTTTCTTAAGCGTATCAATCAGCCAGCGGCAGGCCTCGAAGGCCGGCGCGCGATGCGCTGAGGCAACGGCAATCAGCACACTGGTCTCGCCAATCTCAAGCCGCCCCAGGCGATGCACCAACGTCACCTGGAGGATGCCGAAGCGGCTGCGAGCTTCCTGTGCTAGTGCGTTGATCTGCTTTGCGGCCATCTCTTCGTAGGCCTCGTAGTCCAGGTAGAGCGTCTCGCGTCCATGTGTGTTGTTGCGTACTATACCGTCAAAGACGACCACCGCGCCATCTTCGCCCCGCTTGATCGCAGCCACTAGTTTTTCCGCGTCGATAGGTTCGCGGGTCAGCGCGGTCATGACTACCGGCCCAGCATCAATCTCATCGGAAGCGTTCGCGGTGTGTGCGCTCCCTCCAGAAACTGGCGGCAGCAAACCTACTTCATCGCCCTCGCGCAGAGGGTGGGCTGGGGTAGCGAACTCGGCATTGACGCTGACTGCGATGCCGCGCAAGAGAGCTGCCGGTCGACGCTCGCTCAGCTTTGCGAGCAACTCCGCCACCGTAGCGTCCTGGGGCAACTCGACCGTTGCCGCTCCATCACCGAGCCAATCCTTCAACACGCCAAAGCAAAAGACGCGTACTTGCATCGTTCTCAAAGAATACCGCCTGCCGGTTAGACGCGGCAGGCGGCAATCCCGGTAAAAGACTCTTTCAAGAAAACTTGTAGAGGAAGCCAGAGGGTGTACCCCAAAGATTCCGCGCTCGATCCTCATAGAAGATGCTGAACTCTATGCCGGAGATATCGTAGTCGAACAGGGGGACGCGGTCGAAGGTGTAGTCGCCCCGCACCGAGTACTCGTCGCCGCCGCAGTCGATCATCAGGGTGTCTTCGGCGGAGAGTCTTTCGGGATGAGTAAGCAGCATACAGGCGACAGGAAAGACCCCAGCGCCGAACTCGTTACCGGCCATTCTCAAGCGAGCGCGACGGGCCGAACAGCCTCGATGCAACATGCCGGCCTGTGCGGCAACCACTAGTATGTCCTGTCCCTGCTGCTGATCGGCCAAAATCTTTCCCGCTAGTTTGGAGCGCTCGGATTGGCGCAGATAGGTTGGCCCCAGCCGGCCGATAATACGGTTTTGGAACTTCCGCTTCGTGGCCAGAACTTCCAGCACCATTTCCACAGCCTCGTTGTAGGTGGGCGCCAGCGCCTGCCAGCGCGGAATTGCGAACCAAGCCTCAGCGCCCTCCAAAAGCGGCTTGCGCGCCAGTTTTTCCATGCAACTGCCCAGCGACGGAAAGTGCTTCTTCAATTCAGTGACCTGGGCTTCCACGGGCCGCACTCGATAGGTGGGCGGATAGACTCGATTCGAGCCCACTTCCTCATCCTTGAACTTATCGCTCACCGTATGCCGGTGGATGATTTCTACCAACGAATCGATAACTTCGGTCTTGAGCGTCTTGGCCATGTCCAGTACCGATTGCGCGCTATGCCGGTCCAGTTGCTCGATGGCCGTCAGATAGGCGGACTTTACGGCAGCCCCGAGAAATTCCTGAAGCTGGGCATTCTGCTGATCCGTGGTGTTCCCCGAAAGATGCAACGGAGTAATGATTGGTGTGGTCGCCATGGTCACCGCCTCCCGCGCGTTTTTACGCACTGGGTTCTGTGACATTTATCGACACCACTGTCCTTTTCGACAGCCTCGTAGTCCTAAAGTTGCACTTAGTTGGGACAGCCGCCGAATGAGAACTTTTGTGGGAAGGAATACGAATCAATTCAGCGTGGCACTCCGGGCCAGCGCCCGTTCCGCGGCTTCTGTACGTCAAAAGGGGCCGGCAGGTTAGCCGACCCCTTTTTGTGATTGATCGCATCCCAACTCATGCAGAGGCGCCGACTGCCTCCTCGACCGCGAGCGTTTCCAGCCGGGCCGTATCCAAGCGGATTTGAAGTAACGGCAAGGCCACGGCCAAAACATCCTCGATCCGGCTGGCGTAGTGGATCGTGACCCCCTCAATCAACTCAGGCGTCAGGTCCTCTTCCACGTCCTGACGGTTCTCGGCTGGCAAAATGATGGTTTCCACTCCGGCGCGCCGTGCGGCAAGAAACTTCTCCTTGATGCCGCCCACCGGAAGCACGTTGCCGCTGAGCGTGATCTCGCCGGTCATGGCGGTCAGCGGACGCACAGGCATGTCGGTTAGCAGCGATGCCAGCACCGTCGCCATGGTCACCCCAGCCGAAGGGCCGTCTTTGGGAATCGCACCCGCCGGGACGTGAATGTGCAGGTCGAGATCCTTGGCAAACTCCTCAGCCAGCCCCAGCGAGACGGCGTTCGACCGCACCCAGGTCAGAGCGGCCTGCATAGACTCCTGCATCACTTCGCCGATCTGCCCGGTCATGGTAAAGCCGCCCTTGCCCTTCATCTTGTTGGCCTCGATGAAGAGGATGTCGCCGCCAGCTGGCGTCCAGGCCAATCCCACGGCCACTCCGGGGCGTTTGACGCGCTCGGCGACCTCGGTGTCTACGCGTACCTGGATGCCGCCCAAAAACTCCTTCACGACTTCGCGGGTCACAATCAGTTTTTCCAAGTTGCCCTCGACCACACGCCGGGCCTGCTTGCGGCAGACCGTGCCCAACGTCTGTTCGAGTTTACGCACGCCAGCCTCTCTGGTGTAATGGCGGACGATATATCGCACCGCATCCTCAGGAAACTCGATCTGCTCGGGCGTTATTCCGTTCTCCTTGATCTGCCGGGGGATCAGGTAGCGGAAAGCGATGTGCTTCTTCTCCTCTTCGCTATAGCCCTGCAGGAAAATCAGCTCCATGCGGTCCAACAGCGGCGCAGGAACCGTGTCCAGCATGTTGGCCGTGCAGATGAACAGCGTCTTCGACAAATCGAAGGGAACATCCAAGTAGTGGTCCCTGAAGGAATTATTCTGTTCCGGGTCGAGCGTCTCAAGCAGTGCCGAGGCTGGGTCGCCGCGGAAATCCCTTCCCAGCTTGTCAATCTCGTCCAGCATGATTACGGGGTCGTTGGTTTCGGCCCGCCGTACGCTCTGAATGATCTGGCCCGGCAGCGCACCGATGTACGTACGGCGATGACCGCGAATCTCCGCCTCGTCGTGCATGCCGCCCAACGAGATGCGCTGGAATTTGCGGCCCAATGCCCTCGCGATCGACCGGCCCAGACTAGTCTTGCCTACCCCGGGAGGTCCGACGAAACACAGGATCGGTCCCTTCATGTCCGGCTTCAGTTCGAGCACGCTCAGGTAGTCGAGGATACGGTCCTTTACCTTCTTAAGTTCGTAGTGGTCTTCATCAAGGATATCCTTGGCTTTGCTGATGTCGATCTTGGAGCCGGAACTCTTGGCCCACGGCAGCACCGCCAGCCAATCGATGTAGTTGCGAGTCAGCGAGTAGTCGGCAGCCATAGGTGACATGCGCCCCAGACGGGTCAGCTCCTTGAGAGCCTCCTTCTTCACGTCTTCCGGCATTCCTGCGTCGTCAATCCTCTGACGTAATTCGTCGATCTCGCGCTGACCCTCGTCCTGCTCGCCTAGCTCCTTCTGAATGGCCTTGAGCTGCTCGCGGAGGTAGTAGTCCCGCTGCGACTGCTGCACTTGATCCTGCACTTCGGTCTGAATCTTGGTGCGCAACTGCTGCACCTCGATCTCCTTGGCCAGGTGCTGATTCAGTAGCTCGAGCCGGGTCCCGATGCTCGCCGTCTCGAGCAATTGCTGCTTGTCGTCGGTGGTCAGGAAGGGCAGCGAAGAAGCGACAAAATCCACCAAGCGGCTCGGCTCCTCGATGTTCGCCGCGATGCTCCGCAGCTCATCGGAGAGCGTGGCAGACTCAGCGACAATCTGCTGAAACTGCCCGATCACATTGCGCACCAGCGCCTCAGCGCCGGCCGTAGTCTCCGGCTCGGCATCTTCCAGAACTTCAGCCTCGGCCACCATGAAGGGCTCAGTCTGCGTGTAACGCAACAGCCGTACTCGCTCCACGCCCTCGGTAAAGACGAAGCGGCTCTGGTTGGGCATGCGCACAACCTTGTGCACTGTGGCGAGGGTGCCTACAGCGTGCAGGTCGGCCGGCTTGGGCGAATCCAGTCGCGGGTCCAACTGGGCCACGACCACAATCGCCCGCTCCTCGCCCAGAGATTCGATTAATTGGATGGAACTCTCCCGGCCCACAGTCAGCGGCAACACGGCGTGAGGGAACAAGACGGTGTCCCGAACCGGCAGCACAGCAACACGGCGCACGCTGGGAGCATTCTTTCCGGAAGGGCTTTTGGTAGGTGGCGGGATGGGGGGCTGATTTTCCATTGAGTGTCCTCGTATCAACTTATCTTCATTAGACCACGCATGATCGGAAAAGTTTCAGGAAAAGTTCGTCTCTTCACATTCACTCCTCTCGCCGCATACCGGGCTGCCCCGGTGATTGTCAAACATAGGGCACGTTCCCTCTGCCGGACTCGCAATGCAGGCAAACCCTGCGGGTGCCAGAAGTTGCGCAAGCCAGAGTCCGTCAAACCGCTGGCATACTTGCCTGCTGTTGATAGCCTGGATCCCTTCCCGACGGTAGCGGCATGAACCTTAACTCGAAGATTGTATCGGCCAAAGCCAGAGGAAGGTGAGCAAGACAGAGCAGTGGGACCGAGGAATCTGAAGGACGAGGAGACAAGGGGCTCAGTCACGAGCTCGCGTTCTCAGTCATTCCGGTCCTTGGGGCTCCCTGGCCGAGCCAGCAGGGCCTCACTCAGACACTTCCCTCGGTTGAAGTTCTCCTTTTTCATTTTCGATGGCGTATTCGATCTGCTTCCATAGCTCGTCCGGTGGTTCCTCAACGGGAAGCAGATTGCGGGCGGCCTCGGCAATCGTCTCCAAATCGGCGAGCAGCTCTCGACAGAGTGCGCAGTGCTCAAGATGCGGATTCTCGGCCAGATTCTCTCCAGAGCCGATCAACTCCGGCAACTGGGCTTGGAACTGCTGGCAGGTCAGGATCTTCTGATTATCGGTCATCGACGCGCCTCCGGCCGGGAAGACGTACGCAGGGCATCGCGCAGCTTGAGCCGCGCCTTATGCAACTGGGACTTGCTGTTGCCAATCGAGCAATCTAGCAACGCGGCTATCTCTGGGTGCTCGTAGCCCTCAATGTCGTGTAGGACGAAGACCAAGCGATAGCCGGCGGGAAGATCGGCGACCGCTCGCTCTAGAGCCAGCCGGTCGATGGAGCCGACGAGTGTCTGATCGAGAGCGCCGAAGTCCCGATTGGGACTTTTTTCAGGAGCGGGATCCATGGATTCATCCATAGAAACGACAGATAAGCCTTTCTTTCTGAGGTGCATCAGCACAATATTGACGGCCAGCCGGTGAAGCCAGGTGGAAAAACTTGAATCGCCACGGAAGGAGGCAATCTTGCGATGCAGTTGAAGGAAAGCCTCCTGGGTCAGGTCTTCGGCTTCGGCCGTGTTGCTCAGCATGCGCAGACATAAGGAATAGATGCGCTTCTTGTGCAGAGAGTAGAGCTGGCCGAAGGCAAAATCGTCTCCGGCCTGAACACGGACAATGAGATCGGTTTCGCTAAGCGGAGGCACGGCTGCGGTGACGGAAGGAGCGGTGTGAGCCACAGGATCCGTTTCCCCAGCTTGGGAGCGGGGGGGTGGTTCCGGCAGATGCGCGGGTAGCCGCGGATGGGACATACGCTGCCTTACAGAGTTCAACTCCCACCCGATGCGGCTGCACCGGGCGCCCTTCCTCGTTAGTATAAAGGGACAGAGATCAAAGTTGAGAGATATGAAGCCAGACAACAATGAACAGGAATAAAGGAAACGAATCAGGGATCAGAGAAAAGGAATCAGGGAAAAGGGCACCCCGACCCCAGACCACTGATCTCTGTGGGGAAATATGGTGTTGAGGGTAAAACCTGCCTGGTGCGGCAGCAAGTGGTCGGAACACGGCGTACTTCTGGCCTGCCTGCTTGCCTTCAGGGTCTGGGGCGGAATCGACGGCTGGAGCCAGACGAGCGCCGACACCTCCGTTGCTGGCAGTGACCAGGCAACGCAGACGCTACGCGATTCCCTCACCCAGTGGGAGGGATTACTGGTACGACGCATCTCCTTCGACGGAGTTTCAAATGATCGCCTCGCACCGCTACCCGGCCATCTTGCCCAAGCCGAGGGAACTCCTCTGAGCAGTGAAAACTTGAAGAAGAGTCTCCGCCAACTCTATTCCACCGGTCTCTTTGAGACCATCGCGGTCGAGGGCGAGCGCGACGAGGGTGGCGTGACTATCGTCTTTCGTGGGAAGCCACGCACCTTCATTGGCACAATCACTGTGGACGGCGCCAAGGGCGTAACAATTAATACACAGCTGGAGCGCGCCAGCCAACTGGCCCCAGGAACGCGTTTTACCCCGGCCAAATTAAGCCAGGCGCTCGAAGAAATGCGTGCGACGCTGGCTCAAAACGGCTTCCATGAGCCTGCGATTACCCCGATCCTGAAGCCGCATCCGGAGGAGCAGCTCGTCGATATTGCGTTTCATGTAGTCAGCGGACCGCAGGCGCGAGTGGGCGAGGTAGAGGTAACAGGCGATTCCGGGATGAGCGCGGACGATTTTCGCCGTCATGCACACCTCAGAGCGGGCTCTCATGTGGACCACGAAACCAACAACCGGGCCTTGACCGGAGTGCTAAAGGTCTATCAAAACCAGCAGAGGTTGGAAGCTGAGATCAAGCTCGAATCGCAGCAATACGCGGCGTCAAGCCAAAAGACCAACTTTCGATTTTCCGCCAACCGTGGGCCGCTGGTTAAAGTTCTGGTGGACGGCGCCAGCATCAGCCCGGATCGGCTCAAGCACGTGATTCCCATCTTCGAAGAGGGAACCGTGGACGAGGACCTGCTCAACGAGGGCAACCGCCGGTTGCGCGACTTTTACCAACGAATGGGCTATTTCGACGTGAAGGTGGACCATGAACGGCAAACCACGACCGCCGAGCGGGTGACGATCCTATACAAGGTGCGGCTGGGGCCGCGACGGCGCGTGGAGCGAGTCTCGGTCGATGGCAACCATTACTTCGACGCCGCAACACTTAAGGAGCTGCTCAGCGTGCATGCCGCCGATACCCTGGACCGGCATGGCGCTTACTCGCAGGCGCTGGTAGTCACCGACATCAACGCCCTCCAGGCCGTTTACCAGAATAACGGCTTCGCCCATGCCAAGATTACCCTTGAGACCAGTGCAGGAACCGCGAAGGCCGGTAAGACTGCGCCGCTCGCCGTGGTCTACCGCATCGAGGAAGGCGAACAACTGCGGGTGGGCTCGGTACGCCTGGAAGGAAACGAGCACGTGGACGCCGCCAAGCTCACTCCGCAACTGAACACTGTCGCCGGGCAACTGCTTTCGCCTCGTAACCTGACCGGAGATCGGGACGCACTCTGGACCGACTATTTGAGCCGGGGCTTTCTTCAGGCACGGGTCGAGGTGACCCAGCAAATTGAACCGGAAGACGCGAGCAGGGTGGACGTGGTCTTCCACATCACGGAGGGCCAGCAGATTTTTGTGCGCAAGGTACTGCTGACCGGGCTGAATTACACGCGTCCGGCTACGGTGGCCAAGGCCGTCACCATTCATCCCGGCGACCCGCTCAACCAGACAGCGCTGATGGATACGCAACGTAACCTCTACGAATTCGCCCTCTTCAGCGAGGTCGATACAGCCATCGCGAACCCTTCCGGTGGCGAGACTTACAAGACCGTGCTGCTGCAGACGACAGAAGCACGGCGCTGGGCTATGACCTATGGCTTTGGCCTCGAGGCCCAGACCGGAACGCCGCAGTATAACTGTGGCGGCATCATCGCCAGCGGCGCCACTTGCAATCCCAACGGCAAGACAGGCGTCAGTCCGCGTGTGCTGTTCAACATCACGCGCAACAATCTTTTTGGTCGGGAAGAGTCGGCGTCGCTGCAAAGCACTTACGGTTTGCTGGAACAAAAAATTAATCTGTTATTCCAGAATCCGCACTTCGAGGGCGATCGGAACTTCGGCCTTGCCCTCTCCGCCGGCTACGCCAACAGCCTGGACGTGAGCACTTACGTGGCGTCCAAGCTGGAAGGCGGCCTGCGCTGGACGGAAAACTTCAACACACCTGGCTCCGCTCTGTCCAGAGCCAACACTTTCGTCTATGAATTGGACTTTCGCCGTGTCAAGGTGCAGGCAAGCAGCCTACAGGTCTACCCCAACGAGATCGAGCAATTGGCCACGGCGGTGCGCGTCGCTGGTCCTGCCTTTACGTGGATTCGCGATACCCGCGACTCTCCGCTCGACGCGCATCACGGCACCTACACCAGCTTTCAGGAGTTTGTCTCTGACGTAGCGTTCGGCGCTCAGACCAACTTCAACCGCCTCGACCTGTCCAATTCTAGTTACTACGGCTTCGACAAGAGCCGGTTTGTGCTGGCTCGCAATACACGCTACGGCCAGGAGCGAGCCTTCGGATATCAAGTAAATGAGTTGATTCCCCTACCTGAGCGGCTCTACGCCGGCGGGGCCACCTCGCTGCGAGGATTCGGCGACAACTCAGCCGGGCCGCGCGACCCTGAGACGGGCTTCCCCATCGGCGGAGCAGGTGCGCTGATCAACAGTACCGAGTTGCGCATGCCGCCGCCTACGCTGCCCTGGCTTGGCAACACAGTCAGCTTCGTGCTATTCCACGACATGGGTAATATCTTCACCAACGCGGGCGATGCGTGGGTCAGCGCACTGCGGATTCATCAGCCGGATCGCGATGGATGCAAGAATGTAGCCGACGTTCACGACCCCAAGACTTACATTCCCAGCGGTCCAATAACCTCGACTGGCCAACAGGGAACATGTAGCTTTGACTATTTCTCCCATGCGCCGGGATTGGGAATGCGATACCATACGCCCGTCGGGCCGATCCGGCTGGATTTCAGCTATAACCTGAATCCGCCCATCTATCCGGTGAATTACAACTATTCCCTCCAGCAACCTGGCACTGATCCGCACGTGGGCCAAGCAGGCCACTTCAATTTCTTCTTCAGTCTGGGGCAGACCTTCTAACTCCCTCTTCTAATTCGTTCTTGGAAGCCGGGTATATACTGGCCAATAGTCGGGAAAACAAAATGGGATTCCTGGCTAACATCTCACAAAAGCGGTGAAAGGAGCCCTCCCTTGCAATTCACACACAGTGGTCTTCTCCTGTCTGTCAACATAGCAAAACCCGCACCAACATCTCCAGCCAACACGGTTTTTGATTCCGGAGTTCAATTTGACTTCCATACATTTTCTACGCGTTCCAATGAAGTTGCGGAATGGGTCGGTGCCGTTTTCTCGGCCCTCCGGTTCCGTAAACATCTTGCCTCGATTTGCCGCTACGCATCTGGCTGTATGCTCTCAGCGACGGGTATGCTTCTGTTAGCGGTGCTCACATTGTGTTCTATCGCGTCGGCACAGTATACCCAGACTACGATACCAACGAGCAACGTTGAAGAACCTAGCGCGGTCGCCGTAGATACTGCTGGAAACATCTATCTAGCCAATTCGCTTCCTGGACAAGTGTTGAAAGAGACATTACAAGCGAACGGCACCTACGTCCAGACCACGATAGTCAGCGGCCTTAATGATCCCTTTGGCCTCGCTGTAGACGGGAACGGCAACCTCTATATCGCCAATTTTGGCAATTGCCAGGTATTAGAGGAGGGGTTGGAATTTCGTCTAGGGGGCGGAGAAGGTTATCATAAGATCGTCTACTACCAATACCCGCAGCTAACGGAATATAGCATTTATTGCCCCCAAGCAGTGGCGGTGGACGGGAGCGGTAATGTTTACAGCGCTGCGTCCAACGGTCAAACGGGCTATGGAAGCGTTGCGAAGCTGACACCTTCAGCGAGTGGAGGACCGACAGTTTCAGTGATCATCGACAGGTATCAACTCAATCCTGAGGGAGTCGTGGTTCAGAATAACGGAGCTATACTTATCAGCGACCGTTCTTACTTTGGAACCCCGGGCACTGGGGTGTTCGACGTTTTCATCGAGACACCATCATCTGGTAGCTACCTTGAGAGCACTGCTATCTTTTCAGGCACCCCATCGTACTATGGAGGGGCGATGGCATTGGACGCAATCGGCAATCTTTATATCACAATTGGCACAAACCAAGTGGCGATGGTGCCGTTTTCAGGGGGGCCGTCGGAGATTGTTCTGGACCTCGGAGCGACACTACCATCAAATTATTTTCTCACGGGGATCGCTGTGGATAGCAGCGACAACCTCTACCTTTCCGCAGGCCCCACCACAACCGTCGAAGGCAGCACTAACGATGGTTTGTTGTTGAAGGAGACGCTCACCAACATCGGGCCAGATTGATAAAAATGTTAACCAGAATGCTGCTTTGCCGTTTCTGTCTGTGCATCGTTGCATTGAGCCAGTTCGTGACGTGCCTCACTTACGGACTGGCTCAGGTGCCACCACCCGCCCATGCCCTGGTGCTCGACAGCGTTGTGGCCGTAGTGAACAGGCAGGCAATCTTGGCCAGCGATGTCGACGAGGAGATGCGGCTAGCAGTGCTGGACCCTGGCCAAGCAGGGCTCGGTGTTCTTACACGGCAACGCGCTCTCGAGCAACTGATCAGTCGCGCACTCATCCAACAACAGATTCGCCAGGAAGATGCGCAGGCAGCGGAGCCTTCGCAAGCCGATGTCGATGCCCGGCTGGCAGAGATTCGCAAAGAGTTGCCGGCCTGCGTTCACCGAAACTGCGCCTCAGACGAAGGATGGAAGGCGTTCCTGGCCGCGCACGCGCTGACGCCGCAAAGGGTCGAGGACTATCTGCGCTACCGGCTGGAAATTCTCAGCTTTATCGAACATCGCTTTCGGCAAGGGATTCGCATCTCCCCGGACGAGATCGAGAAGTACTATCGCGAGACGCTCGTGCCCGAGTATGCGGCGGGCGAGACGATTCCGCCGCTGGAGAAGGTGTCCCCGCGCATTGAAGAAATTCTGCTCCAGCGGCAGGTGAATGCGCTGTTCGACGACTGGCTCACAAACCTGCGCAAGCAAGGCGAAGTGGAAGTGCTCGACCCATCGCTCGAAGCTCCTGCGACACGGAGTGGCACTGGAAAAGGAGGCGCATGAGCGAACCCGGATCCACGCATCCTTTGCCAACTCGGAGTGCTAAGCCAGCAACGTTGCATCGGCCGAGCCGCTTGCGCCGTTTCTTCCTGCGCCATCTTCCCATAACGGTAGCCAGCGCGGTGGTTCTGCTGGCGGTCGCAGTCGTCGGCCTCTATTTCTGGACCAGCTCCGCCCAATTCGAAAACCTGGTCCGCAGGCACTTGGTGAACAAGCTGGAGATGGCCACCGGCGGACGGGTCGAGATCGAATCGTTTCACTGGGATTTGCTCCATCTTGAGGCCGAGTCAGGCGGGCTGGTCATCCACGGTCTTGAAGCCTCAAGCGAGGCACCCTACGCTCAGGTCGGCCAACTGCGCGTGCGGTTGAGCCTGCTGGGCATCTGGAGCCCGCGCATCCGGCTGCGTGATCTGGAAATCTCCCGGCCCGGACTGCATCTGATCGTTTACCCCGACGGCTCGACCAACCAGCCGCTGCCCCGCAGGCCAACAAAATCGGGTAAGCCTGTGCTCGATAGTTTCTTCGATCTGAAAGCCGACCACGTTGAGGTGGAAGAGGGCGCGGTAAATTACGAGAACCGTGCCGCGGCCTTCGACTTTCAGAACCGGTTCATCCCGCTTGACTTCGCCGCCAATGACGTCTCCTTGCGCCTGACCTACATGCCGGGCACCTCATCCTTGCGCCGGCTTATCGAGGAAAAAACCGGCGCAAAGGTGGGAGATCAGGAGTCCTATCGCATCGAGGCGGGAGTCAGCGATCTGAATCTCGCACGTGGCGTTCCATCCAAAACCGGCAAGCCGAAGCCGCCTGAGGTTCACGGATACCTCCAGGCCACGTTGGACCTGACGCGTGACTCCGTCATCCTGCGCTCAATGCGCATCACAGCTCGCGATCACGGCACCAAAGACCGTTCACTCGAGGTCTCAGGTTCTCTCGATGACTTTGCCCATCCACAGTGGCAGGCCAAGGCGGTGGGCGAGTTGGATATGCGCTTGCTCGATCCCATCACAGGTTATCCATTTGCTCCCCAAGGCGTTGCACATCTCGATCTCACCGGGACGGGCGAAGCTGGGCGCTTTCACTTGGACGGCAGCGTTCACGTCGACAACGGCGCTTACATCGGAACTGGCGTTGTAGCCACGGGCGTAGGACTCGATGCGCATGTTCATGCCGATCCCGAACAGTTGCTGATTACCTCGATCGTTGCACGTCTGCGCCAAGGCGGACAGATTGATGGCGATCTCTCGCTGGTTCACTGGCTACCCCCGCCACCAGCTCCAACCAATGGCAAATCCCATGGTACCCACATCCCACCCCCCGACGAGATCACCATTCCCGTCAACGGCAAGGTCACGGCTCAGTTCAAGGACGTCGCCTTGGACACGGTGCTGGAGATGGTCACCGCGCCACCCTTCCAGCATCTCGGCCTTGACACCAGCATTAACGGCCCCGCAACGGCGCTCTGGATCAACGGCGACAACCGCACTCTTTCCGTCGAGTCTCAGCTGAACCTCATTCCACCGGCGCACGTTGCGCAGGGCAAAACGCCTGCCAGCGGCTTCATTGACGCAACCTACACCCAACGCGACGGCGCAGTCAATCTGCGCAAGCTACAGCTGAACACGCCCGCCAGTCAATTGGAGGCATTTGGTCATCTGGGCTCTTATCCGCTCGCCAGCCCGTCGTCATTGGCCGTCGACTTCCATTCGCAGAACCTGGGAGAGTTCGACACGGTTCTGCGCGACCTGGGGTTGACTCGCAACGGGAAATCAGGAACAGCCGCCCTGCCCATCGCGCTCAACGGTCAGGCAGATTTTCACGGCACATGGTCCGGTTCGCTGGTCGATCCGCGGCTGTCCGGTACGGTGAAGGCCAGCGACCTGGCCCTCGAATTGGCAGCGCTCTCTAACCCCAAGCCCGGGCAGTCCAAATCTAGCCAGCCCGAATTCATCCACTTCGATACGGTCGAGGCTACCGGCAGCTACTCGGCGGAACACATTACGATAGAACACGGCCTGCTTCGTCGCGGGAATACTGAAGTCACGCTCGACGGCAGCCTGGCCTGGGTTGCCAGCAACACCACGCACGGTCAGGCGACTGTTCCCTCCTTTGATGCCAATTCAGTGCTTCATCTCCGCCTGCACGCCGCCAAGGTGGCCGTGGACGATCTGCGGCTATTCACCGGCCAAGACCTTCCCGTGGTAGGTGCGCTCGATGCGCAGATTCAGGCCGACGGGCCCCTCCGCGCGCTGGCTGGCTCAGGGTGGGTCGAGATGGACAAAGGCAGCGTCTACGGCGAGCCTGTGGGTCGCATCCGGGCGCAGGGCACACTAGCAAATCAGACAATCAAGCTGACCTCGGTAACCGTAAACGAAGCCGCCGGCAAGATTTCGGCCACGGGCAGCTACGACCTCCAATCCCATCGCTTCCAACTGGACGCCAAGGGTACCGGGGTCGATGTCGCACACATCGAATGGCTGCGCAACCACAATCTCGCCGCGACTGGCAAGCTGGAGTTTACCGTGCAAGGTTCCGGGACGTTCGACGACCCGCGCCTTGAAGTCAACGCCTCTTTGCCCGGCCTCGCATTGAACGGAGAACCACTGGGCGGGATGGAGGTGCGAGCGCACACCGCCAATCGTGCGGTGATCTACGACCTGAAAACCCAGTTGGAGACTGCCGAACTCACCATGCACGGCCAGACGGCGCTCAGCGGCGACTTTGCCACCCGGGCGCAACTCAATTTTTCACAATTTAATATCGGCGCACTATTCAAGATGGCCCATGTTCATGGGCTCAACGGCGAGTCCGCACTGGCCGGAACGATCATCGTCGAGGGGCCTTTGGCGCGCCCAGAGCAATTACGAGGCGAAGCGAAGCTCGACCAGTTGGCGGTCACTGTGGCCGGCGTTCATCTCAAAAGCGAGGGTGGCGTCCACGCCACGCTCGCCGATGGCACGATTCATCTCGACCCCCTCCATGTAACCGGCGAACAGACCGACCTACGTGCCCAAGGCAGCCTGTCGCTCAAGGACCAGCACGAACTGAACTTTTCTGCGAGCGGCGCCATCAATCTGAAAGTGGCCGAGACCATCGATCCCGACCTCACGGCAAGTGGCAACGCCACCTTCCAAGTGGAGGCGCGCGGCCCATTGACGAATCCCAACCTGCAAGGGAAGATCGAATTTCAGAATGCTTCTTTAGCTCTAGAAGACTTGCCCAACGGTTTGAGTCAGCTGCATGGAACACTGGAGTTCAACCAGAACCGGCTGGAGGTCAAATCGCTGACAGCCATGAGCGGCGGTGGTCTGCTGAGCGTTTCCGGCTACCTGGCTTACCAGCACGGAATCTATGCCGATCTGGCGGTCAAGGGGGAAGGCATTCGCATTCGCTACCCGCTAGGGGTCAGTTCCCTTGCCGACGCCTCGTTGCGCCTGCAAGGGGCGCAGAACAACCTGGTTCTCTCGGGCAACGTGCTGATCACCCGGTTTACAGTGAGTCCCGACCTGGATATCGCGGCGCTGGCCGCGCAGGCAAACGCTGTTGAAGCCGTCGCGCCACCCGATGCCCCGTCCAACCACATCCGCCTGGACGTGCACTTCACCTCATCGCCGCAGTTGAACTTCCAGAACGCCTACGCCAAGCTGGCAGGCAACGTGGATCTGCACCTTCGCGGTACCGTGGCCACGCCATCGCTGCTGGGCCGCGTTTCGATCACCGAGGGCAGCGCCACCCTCGCCGGGACGCGCTACGATCTACAACGTGGCGACATTTTCTTCACCAACCCGGTACGCATTGAACCTCTCATCGACTTGAACGCAACGGCGCGCGTCGAGGACTACGACATTACCCTCGGACTGCACGGAACGCCGGAAAGACTGGCCGTGACCTATCGCTCCGATCCCCCGCTGCCGGAGGCAGACGTAGTGGCGCTGCTGGCCCTGGGTCGCACCGAGAATCAACAGCGCCTATACACCCAGCAGCAGGAAGCCGCCGGCGCCAACCCAACGACCGATGCCCTGCTCGGCGGAGCCTTGAACGCCACCGTCAGCAGCCGTGTGCAAAAGCTCTTTGGCGCTGGATCGGTGAAGTTGGACCCTAACTATCTCGGTGCCCTCGGTAACTCGACATCGCGCATCATCGTCGAGGAGCAGTTAGGCTCGAACGTCACCCTCACCTACGCCACAAATGTCAACACCACCGCTCAGCAGCTTATCCAGGCTGAAGTCGCCATCAACCACCACGTCTCCCTGCAGTTGGCCCGAGATGAGTCCGGCGTCTTCTCCGTTGTTCTGAAGGCTACCCGCCGCTACAGGTAAGAGGCCGGCGACAAGGATAAATGCCATGCACTCTATTTTCGGCGCGTATCTGTTTCTGCGCCAAAAGATGGGAGTTGACGCTGCTCACGAAGTTAGCAACCTTTTCTCGAATTCCGTGTTCTATTGGAACGAACGGCAAGTTGGCGAATAGACTTTTTCCGGCTGCCATATTTGGTTCTTCTCGAACAAGGAGGAGTTTTAACATGACATGGACGATGTGCAATCCCCGCACCGCACTGGTGGCGGCGACGCTCGCCGGAGCCCTTTTGAGCATTCCCCAGATTTCCAAGGCTGCCCAGACCTCTGACAGAACCGCATCCGCGCAAACGGATAACCCCGCGTCGAGCGATGCAGCGGCTCGGTTGGACAAAAAACAATATCACGGGGTGAAAGTCAGCGTGGATCAGGGCATTGCCACTCTGACCGGATCCGTGGACCTTTACGAATACAAGGCCGACGCTGAGAAACGCGTGCGCCATGCGAAAGGCGTGAACGCGGTACGCAACCTGATCGAGGTTGCCGGCCCCACCGTTCCTGACCAGGAACTGCTAGCCAAGCTCCAGGAGAAGCTGGCTTATGACCGAGTGGGTTATGGAAATACCTTCAACGCCATTACCGTCAGCGTCGAAAACGGCATGGTGACACTCGGCGGCCATGCCCGCACCGACGTAGACAAGGACTCCGCGCTGGCCCTGGTCTCAACCTATCCCGGCGTCAAAGACGTGGTGGGCGAGATCGAGGTTGATCCGGTTTCCATGATGGATGACCGGGCACGCTTACAGGTAGCCCGCGCTGTATATGGCTATCCGTCACTGAATAAATACGCCATTGATCCCGCCAAGCCCATCCGCATCTCGGTGCAAAACGGCCATGTGGAGCTGTACGGAACGGTAGACTCTCAGGCCGACAAAGACACAGCTTTTCTCCGCGCTAACGGCGTCCCCGGCATCTTCAGCGTGAAGAACTATCTCCAAGTCGCCGGTCAGGAGTCCGAGGGGCAGAAGTGAATCCTTTGTGGACCGCGAGCGGCCCCGTCTAGAACTTGACCGACGGGACCGTTCGCGCGCTGGGACTGGCCTCGAAGAAGGCGTTATTCTGCTGGAAGCCAGCAATGCCGGCCCAAATACTGTTGGGGAATTGGCGCACGAAGGTGTTGTAGTCGCGCAGCGCGTCGTTATAGCGCCTGCGCGCCACGCCGATGCGGTTCTCGGTTCCCGCCAGCTCATCCTGTAGACGCATAAACTGGTCGCTGGAGCGCAGTTGCGGGTAGTTCTCGGTGAGTAGCAACAAGCGGCCCAAGGCAGAATCGAGCTGCCCGTTGGCCGCTATCTTGGCCTGCGGACCCTGGGCATTCAACATGCCGGCGCGGGCGTTAGCAATGTCGCCAAAAACGGTGCTCTCCTCCTTGGTAAATCCCTTCACGGTCTCCACCAGGTTAGGAATCAGGTCTGCGCGCCGCTGTAATTGCACATCCACGTCCGCCCACGCGGTCTTTACAACCTCATCCTTCGCCACCAACTGATTCTTGGCGCTCACATAGCTGCCAAAGACCATCAGCAAGGCCAAAACAAAAACGCCGACAACTCCCAGTGCGATCCAAAGTCCACGACTCATACAGTGTTCTTCTCCTCCGCTTCCAATCGAGGAAGCACCCTCTCACAAACTTAACAAGCTACCAGTCTCCCCCGGCACCACCACCGCCGAAGCTGCCACCGCCAAATCCACCGAAGCCCGATCCGCCGGAATCCCCTCCACCGCCGCCACCCCCGCCAAACCCACCTCCACCCATCCACGGTCCGCCGCGAAAGCCGCCCAAAAGTCCAAAGCCAAGCAGAAAACGGAAGAGGTGAAAGCCGCCAAAGAAGATCAACAACACTATCAGCAGAATCAATTTGCCCATCGCCGGCCCGTGGTGCGTAGGCCGGGCGGGAACCATCGGCTCGTCGTCTGAGAGCGTGACCTTGGCGTCGGCGGCGATGACTTGTGCCACTTCGTTCACGGCCAGAGTCACAGCGCCATCAAAGTCGTTTGCTCGAAGGTCGGGAACCATGTCACGGCCGATGTCGCCCACCTTGCCATCGGGCAAAATGCCTTCCAGGCCATAGCCCACTTCGATCCGGCGCTTGTGGTCGTCGACGGCCAATAAGATCAGCACGCCGCGATCCGAGCCCTTGCGGCCCATCTTCCACTTGTCCTCAAGCGCATTGGCAAAATCGGCCGGGTCGGCACCATCAAGCGTATGGATAGTGACCACGGACATCTGCGCGTTAGCCTGCGAGTGGTCGAGCTCGGTACAAATACTATCGAGGCGCGCGATCGCCGCGGGCGACAGCACATGGGCAAAATCGCTAACGTAATCCGTTGGTTGGGGCAAGTCCTCGACTCGCTCGGCTTGAGCCGCAATGGCGAAAACGAAAACACAACCTGCCAACAGCGGCCGGAAGAAGGCGGAATGTATGCGGCGAAAGCCTTTCATCGCTCTCTATTGTACGGGTCGAGCGCTCGAAAGGTTCCCCACGCCGGAAAGACATTCAGCATTCCTTAAGCGATCTGGCTTGGTTGGGTCGAGCCGGCTCTGTGCGGCAAGCACTACACTGAAAAGGAAATGACTCAGAATCCGCAACTTTCGCCCCCCGTCGCCCGCAAGGAACACAAAGAGACTTCGCTGCACGGCACCGTCCTGGTGGACGACTACGCCTGGATGCGCGACAAACAGAACCCCGAGGTGACTGCCTACCTCGAAGCCGAAAACGCCTATGCCGAGGCGGTCATGGCGCCGCTCAACGGTTTGCGCGACGAGCTGTACAAGGAGATGCTCTCGCACGTAAAGCAGACCGACGTCTCAGTTCCCTTCCGAGATGGCGACTGGTGGTATTACACCCGCACAGAAGAAGGTTTGCAGTACGCGATTCACTGCCGCACGCACGGTTCTCCCAACGTAACCGAGGAGACGCCGGAGCAGGTGGTGCTGGACGGGAATCAATTGGCCGAGGGCCACGCTTTCTTTTCCTTCGGCGCCACCGACATTACGAACGATGGCCGCTGGCTGGCCTACACGACCGACACCACCGGCTTCCGCCAGTACACGCTGCATATCAAGGATTTGGAAAGCGGCGAGACGCTCCCCGGCGAGGTCGAGCGCGTGGGTTCGGTCGTGTGGGCGGCGGACAACCGCACGCTCTTTTATACCGTCGAGGATGAAGAGCAGAAGCGCCAGTTCCAGCTCTGGCGGCACGTCTGTGGCACGCCACACTCCGCGAACGTGCTGGTGTATCAAGACGACGACGAGCGCTTCAATCTGAGCGCGGGACGCACTCGCGACGGCAAGTTCGTGATCCTGGAATCCGCCAGCCACACCACCACCGAGTCCTGGATGCTCGCAGCCGACGAGCCCGAGGCTTCATTCGCGCTCATCTGCCCGCGCCAGGACGAGCACGAGTACTCCGTCGACCATCGCAACGGCCTTTGGTTCATCCGCACCAATGATCGCGGCCGCAATTTTCGTTTGGTCACCGCACCAATTGCTACGCCGGACCGCGAACATTGGACTGAGCGCATTCCCCACCGCGACAGCGTGATGCTTGAAGAGGTAGATCTCTTTGCTAACTTCTTCATCGCCTGCGAACGCGAGGATGGCTTGCCGCGGCTGCGTGTGTGGCGCTTTGAGGGCGACGGCCCTGAAGCCGCAAAGGCTGGCGAAATCGCCTTCCCCGAGCCGGCCTATAGTGCCCATCCGCACATCAATCGCATCTTCGATACGCCAACCTTCCGCTACGCATACCAATCGTTGGTGACGCCCAGCTCGGTCTATGAGTATGAAGTGGCTAGCGGCGCATCGACGCTGCTCAAGCAGTTGGAGATTCCCGGCGGCTTCGACCGCACACTCTACGCCAGCGAACGCGTTCAAGCCACGGCGCCCGATGGCGTCAAAATTCCGGTGTCTATCGTTTACAAAAAGGCCAAGCGCGAGCCGGGCCGTAATCCGATCTACATGTACGGCTACGGCTCTTATGGCTACTCGCTGCCTCTTGGATTCAGTTCCAATCGGCTGAGCCTGTTGGATCGCGGCGTGGTGATGGCCTATGCGCACATCCGCGGCGGCGGCGACCTTGGCGAGCCCTGGCACGACGCCGGCAAGATGCTGGTCAAGCGCAACACCTTCACGGACTTCATCGCCGCTGTCGAGCATCTGACCGCGGCAGGCTACGGCGACCCGGCAAAGGTGGCCATTGAGGGCGGGTCTGCCGGTGGTTTATTGATGGGCGCAGTTGTGAATATGAGGCCGGAGCTTTTCCACGCCGCCCTCTCCCATGTGCCTTTTGTAGACGTCATGAACACCATGCTCGACGCTTCCCTTCCCCTCACCGTTCCGGAGTACGAAGAGTGGGGAAATCCTAATGAAGCCGAATATTTTCACTACATGCTGAGTTACTCACCTTATGACAATCTTAGGGCAGCGAGTTATCCGGCGATGATGGTCAAGACATCGCTCCACGACAGTCAGGTCATGTACTGGGAACCAGCGAAATATGTAGCCAAGCTGCGCACCCTCAAAACGGATAACAATGCGCTGCTGCTTGTGACTAATATGCAAGCCGGCCACGGCGGCTCGAGCGGCCGCTACGACTACCTGAAAGAGATCGCCCTCGACTATGCTTTCCTGCTGCGAGAGCTGGGACTGGTGTGATGCGGCAATCGTTCGGCGACTGTTGGCGGATTAATTACCTGCAAGGTTCTGAAAATATAAAAGGGGGGGAGGGGGGTACCCTGAGCACTCCAATCCGGCAGCCGGGCCTCGCTATGCTCAAGCAGCGCGGGTTGCCCTGGGTTTGCTGGGATGGGTCTCGATGCTTTCGTCATGCTGGTTCTCCTTGGCGTCAAGAGCGCGGGCTATTGCCCGGTCTGGCCGGAATGCAATCGCTGTTCTCATTGTGCGGGATGAATCGGAAATTATCTGTAAAAAGCAGAATCAAAAACGCTGTAACGGCAGGAACAAAAAATGTGGCACGGACGGGGCGAGCGGGCGCTGCGACCATCTGAAAGAGATCGCCCTCGACTATGCTTTCCTGCTGCGGTAGTTGGGATTGGTGTGATAGATTGTGGGCGTCTTGAAACTGATGCGGGAGGTGCAAATGCGAAAGACAAGATTCTTACTGATACTGCTGATTCTGGCTGCCGGAACCGCATGGGCACAACAGGAGTTAGCTCCCTCCACGGACGATGGGCCTCTAACCGTCAAGCCTGTTCCAGTTGAGCCGGACAAAGACGGCGTTTATACCGCCGGTCCAGGCATCGTGTCCCCGAGTGTACTTAAGCAAGCCTCCGCTGCTTATCCGGCTGATGCTTCGGCGGAAGCTGTAAATGGAATATGCATTCTCTCGTTGGTTGTCGGCGCCGATGGAGTTCCCACTAACATTGAGGTGGTGACCACGCATGGCGCAGCATTTGATGCCGCCGCGATCAACGCCATCAAGCAATCCACATTTGAGCCAGGGACATTCGATGGAAAGCCGGTTCCAGTCCGCATCTACGCCCGGACGCGCTTCTTCGGCGATAGAAGACCGGCGGTGACAAGGATCATGGAATTCAATATTCCTGGTGGCGGCTTTTCCCATTCTCTACGAGGAGCCGACTGGCCGCCGCATTCCATCCCGCCGAGGAATTACGATCAGCCTCCCTTTGTGATTCATTGGGCATCTCCGGAGTTTTCCGACCAGGCACGGCGCGAGAAGTTTCAAGGCGTTGTGCTCGTCTCGGTGCTGATCAACGAGGAGGGCATGCCGGCCGATCCTCGAGTAGAGAGATCAATTGGCCACGGACTGGACGAGAACGCACTCAAGTCTATCTTGCAGTGCAGGTTTAAGCCTGCAATGAAGGACGGCAAACCTGTTGCGACCCGCATCATGATGGAGGTCAGCTTCAGACTAAACAACTAGAGCGGTTCTCCAGTTCACATGAAGTGTCCGACAGTGTGGAAGGTGACTTTTTCTTGAGGAAAAGCCACTCAACTGCAATTGTCTCCCTCTACAGCAACTGGAGAACCGCCATAGCCAATTCTTTGGGACTGGAACAGCGAATCCCACTGCGCACAAAGAGCAAAAACGCGGCGAGCGTAGGCGCTCAATTTTTGTGTTTGTCTCACTTTGTGGTCCGCTTTCGCACGGCGGAACGCAAGCGGAAATGTCCGCCTTTGGCCTCTTCAACGCGCTTAATCCACTTTTCACAGTCTCTGAGGCAACGCCACCACGCAAGAAAGTTGCGCGGAGAGGCAAATTTTTCGATATATTAAAGATTCCAGTACTACCCCAGACGCGGCCGGGCCTGCTCCGATAGGCCTTTTCATGAAGGATAAGGCGATTTCCGTGACGGGAATCGCGCCGCATCGTTGTATTTCGGACCGGAATTTGCATTCTGCACGGGAATCTTTAGTTAGGAAGGTTGCTATGGATAATCCTGATTGTCGCCTCCGCACTCCTGCACCGCAAGGGCTCTATCATCCTCGGAACGAGCATGATGCCTGTGGCATGGGGCTGGTCGCCAGCATTCGTGGTGAAAAAAGCCACGACATCATCCGTAAGGGGCTTGAGGTGCTCATCAACCTCACCCATCGCGGCGCGGCCGGTTGCGACCCGGAGACGGGCGACGGCGCAGGCATTCTGATTCAGATTCCGCACGTCTTTTTTGCGCGCGAATGCGGCGAGTTGGGGATGCAGTTGCCTGAGCCCGGAGCCTATGGCGTGGCCATGTGTTTTCTGCCGGTGGACAAGCACAGTCGCCTGCAATGCGAAGGCGTCATCGAGCGTATTGCACAGGAAGAAGGGCTGACGGTAATCGGCTGGCGCGACACGCCGGTGAATGGCATCGCCATCGGCCGTGAAGCGCGCGCCTCGCAGCCCTACATTGAGCAGTTGTTCCTGGGCCAGCCCAAGAGCAAGGGTAAGGGCAAGGCCGTGCTGGATGAAGACGCCTTCGAGCGCCTGCTCTACAAGGTTCGCCGCCGCACTGAGAACGAGGTAGCCGCCTCTGAGATCGAGGGCAAGGAATTCTTTTACATTCCCTCGCTTTCCTGCCGGACCATCGTCTACAAAGGGCTGATGCTGGCGCCGCAGATTGAGAAGTTCTACTTCGAGCTGGCCAATCCGCTGGTGACGAGCGCCTTGTGCCTGGTGCATCAGCGCTTCTCAACCAACACCTTTCCCAGTTGGAAGTTGGCGCATCCCTACCGCTATGTGGCGCACAACGGCGAGATCAACACCATCCGCGGCAATATCAGCTGGATGAATGCGCGCCAATCTGTGTTGCAGAGCCCGCTGCACGGCGACCAGATCGACAAGCTCTACCCGGTCATCATGCCCGAGGGCAGCGACTCGGCTTCGTTCGACAACGCGGTCGAGTTCCTCGTTCAAGCGGGCCGCTCGCTGCCTCACGTCATGGCTATGCTGATTCCCGAAGCTTGGGCAGGCAACCCCGACATGGACGAAGACAAGCGCGCTTTCTACGAGTACCACGCTTCATTGATGGAGCCTTGGGACGGACCCGCAGCTATGGCCTTCACCGACGGCCGCGTGATCGGGGCAACTCTCGATCGCAACGGGCTGCGCCCCGGCCGCTATATCGTCACGAAGGACGATCTCGTGGTGCTGGCCTCCGAGGCCGGTGTGCTCGACGTGCCAGCTTCGGACGTGCGCAAGAAGGGCCGTCTGCAGCCCGGCCGCATGTTCCTGGTTGACACCGTCCAGCAGCGCATCGTCTCCGATGCTGAGATCAAGAAGCAGTTGGCTGGTCGCCAGCCCTACGCGACGTGGCTCAAGGAGCAACAGGTCATGCTCGATCGGTTGCCGGAACCTTCGCGAGTGATCGCGTCCAACCCTGAGACGCTGCTGCGCCGCCAGAGGGCCTACGGATACAGCGAAGAAGATTTGAGAATCCTGTTAGGGCCGATGGGCGCAAAGGGCGAGGAACCGATTGGCTCCATGGGCTCCGATGTGCCGCTGGCCTGCCTCTCCGACCGCCCACAAACGCTGTTCAACTACTTCAAGCAGCTCTTCGCGCAGGTAACCAATCCGCCCATCGATCCCATCCGTGAAGAGATGGTGATGTCGCTGATAAGCTACATCGGGACTGAGCGTAACATTCTCGACGAAGCGCCAGAGAACTGCCATACGCTCAAGCTGCCGCATCCGATCCTGACCAATCGCGATCTGGAAAAGCTGCGCCGCGTTTCGACGGGCGATCTTCTGGCCACCACGCTGCCGGCTCTGTTTCGCGCTGCCGATGGTGAGCAAGCTCTGAAACATGCGCTCGACGATCTTAGCGCCCGCGCCTCACATGCCGTCGATTCTGGCTACACGCTGCTGATTCTCTCCGACCGCGGCGTCGATTCAACCTATGCGCCGATCCCCAGCCTGCTGGCCATGGCTGCCGTCCACAACCGTCTGGTGCGCGAAAAGACCCGTACCCAGGTAGCACTGATTATCGAAAGCGGCGAGCCGCGCGAGGTGATGCACTTCGCCTTGTTGATTGGGTATGGCGCCAGCGCGATCAATCCCTATCTGGCCTTCGAGACGCTGCATGACATGAAGCGGCGCGGCCTGCTTCCGGAGAACGTCGCTGCCGAATACGCGGAAAAGAACTTCATCAAAGCCATCAACAAAGGTCTGCTCAAGACCTTCTCGAAGATGGGTATCAGCACTCTGCAAAGCTATCGCGGCGCGCAGGTTTTCGAGGCCGTTGGACTCAATCAATCTCTGGTCGACGCGTACTTCTCCGGCACAGCCTCGCGCATTGAGGGCGTGGGGCTTGAAGTGCTGGCGCGTGAGGCGCTGCTCAAGCACGCTTACGCCTTCCAGCCTCTGACGGAATCTGAATCCGAATTGGTTGCCGGCGGCCACTATCAATTCCGCGAAAGCGGCGAGTATCACCTGCTTAATCCGGCCACCATCAGCAAGCTGCAACACGCCGTGCGGCAGAACAATCCTGCAACCTTCCAGGAATACACCGATCTGCTCGACGACCAGAACCGCCATCTGTGTACCTTGCGCGGTCTGCTTCAGCTCAAGTACTCCGATGAGCCTCTGCCACTTGATGAAGTAGAGCCTGCCAAGGAAATCGTCAAGCGCTTCACCACCGGCGCAATGAGCTTTGGGTCTATCAGCAAAGAGGCGCATGAAACATTGGCGATTGCGATGAACCGGCTGGGCGGCATGTCCAACACCGGCGAAGGCGGCGAAGACGAAGCGCGCTTCAAGCCCGATGCCAATGGCGACTCGCGCCGTTCGGCCGTCAAGCAGGTTGCCAGCGGCCGCTTCGGCGTTACCACAAATTATCTCGTCAACGCCGACGAGTTGCAGATCAAGATGGCGCAAGGTGCGAAGCCCGGCGAAGGCGGACAGTTGCCCGGCCACAAGGTGGATGAAGTCATCGCCAAGACGCGCCATTCGATTCCCGGCGTGGGTCTGATCTCGCCGCCGCCTCATCACGACATCTACTCCATCGAAGATCTCGCACAACTGATCTACGACTTGAAGAATGTCAATCCGCAGGCGCGCATCGCCGTCAAGTTGGTCTCTGAAGTCGGCGTAGGTACGGTTGCTGCGGGCGTCAGCAAGGCGCATGCCGACGTGGTGCTCATCTCCGGGGATAATGGGGGCACCGGCGCATCGCCGCTCAGTTCCATCAAGCACGCTGGACTGCCTTGGGAACTGGGTCTTGCTGAAACTCAACAAGTACTGCTGCTCAACGACCTGCGCGGGCGCATTAAGGTGCAGACCGACGGCAAACTCCAGACCGGGCGCGACGTGGTAATCGCGGCTCTGCTCGGCGCTGAAGAGTTTGGCTTCGCCACTATGCCGCTGATCACCATGGGTTGCGTCATGATGCGCAAGTGCCATCTGAACACCTGCGCAGTGGGCATCGCGACTCAGGACCCGGTCTTGCGCGCACGTTTCCAGGGCCAGCCCGAACACGTAGTCAACTTCTTCTTCTTTATCGCCGAGCAGGTCCGCCAGCATATGGCCAAACTCGGCTTCCGCACGGTCGATGAGATGGTGGGCCGCGTGGATAAAATCGATGCCGCTATCGCCGATACACACTGGAAGGCCAAAGGCATCGATCTCTCCTCGATCCTCTATGCGCCCACGCTGCCCTCACGCGTGGCGCGGCGCAAAATTCAGGCGCAGGATCACGGCCTCGATCGCGCGCTCGATCACAAGCTCATCGAAACTGCTGCACCGGCGCTCGAAGGCAAGTCTCCGGTCAAGGCCAGCTTCGCCATCCGCAACGTACACCGAACGGTGGGCGCTATGCTGGGCGGTGAGATCGCGCGCCGCTACGGATCGGCGGGATTGCCAGACGAAACCATCCACTTCAAGTTCACCGGTTCAGCCGGCCAGAGCTTTGGCGCATTCGTGCCGAGCGGCGTGACACTGGAACTTGAAGGCGACTCGAACGATTATCTGGGCAAGGGGCTTTCCGGCGGGCGCATCATCGCCTATCCTCACAAGACCTCGAGCTTCCTGCCCGAGGAAAGCATCCTGGTAGGTAACGTCGTGCTCTACGGCGCAACCGGCGGCGAGGTCTTCCTGAATGGCATCGCAGGCGAGCGCTTTGCCGTCCGCAACTCCGGCGCAACGGCGGTGGTCGAGGGCGTAGGCGATCATGGTTGCGAGTACATGACCAACGGCACCGTGATCGTGGTCGGAAATACCGGACGCAACTTCGCCGCCGGCATGAGCGGAGGGCGCGCGTTTGTCTACGACGAACAGGGCGACTTCTCCACGCGCCGCTGCAACCAGGCCAGCGTCGATCTGGAGCCGCTGGTCTCGGAGGCTGACGTGGCTGAGGTTCGCGGCCTGCTCGAACGCCACCGCGACCTGACCGGAAGCCCGCGCGCCGCCTGGATTCTGGAACACTGGGCTGAAGCGCAGCCACGCTTCATCAAGGTCTTCCCGCATGAGTACAAGCGCGTGCTCGGCATTCAGCGAGTCGAGGTTGTCTATGTTTCCCCCACAAACTCGTCGCCTCTGGTGGCGGCAGCAGAGGTGCACCATGGGTAAGGTCACAGGATTTCTGGAAATCGAACGCGAACAACCCACCCGTCGCAAGGTGAAGGACCGTCTTCAGGACTGGTTCGAGATTTACAAACCGTTCCCCGAAGAGAAGCAGCGCGAACAAGGCGCTCGCTGCATGGATTGCGGCGTTCCCTTCTGCCACACCGGCTGTCCGGTCAACAACGTGATTCCCGACTGGAACGACCTCGTCTACAACGGCCGTTGGGAGGCTGCCATTCGCCGTCTCCACGCCACCAACAACTTTCCCGAGTTCACCGGGCGTATCTGTCCCGCTCCATGCGAGGCTGCGTGCGTACTGGGCATCGACCAGCCGGCCGTTTCCATTAAGCTCATTGAGCGCTCCATCGTCGAACGCGCGTGGGACGAGGGTTGGATTCATCCCGAGCCGCCCGAGCAGAATACCGGCAAGCGTGTTGCCGTGGTGGGCAGCGGTCCAGCGGGCCTGGCGGCCGCGCAGCAGTTGCGCCGTGCCGGACATTCCGTAACGGTTTATGAGAAGAACGACCGCATCGGCGGCCTGCTCCGCTACGGCATTCCCAACTTCAAACTGGAGAAACATGTCATCGACCGCCGCATCCAGCAGATGCGCGCTGAAGGCGTGACCTTTGTGACCAACGCACACGTGGGCGTGAACGTGCCTGTCGACACGCTCACCGAACACTATGATGCGATCCTGCTTTGCGGCGGCTCCGAGCAGCCCCGTGACCTAAAGATTCCCGGCCGCGAACTCAAAGGAATCCACTTCGCCATGGAGTTTCTTCCTCAGCAGAATCGGCGCTGCGCGGACGACAAGCTAGATCCCGCTCTCGACATCCTTGCCGAAGGCAAGCGCGTGGTAATCATCGGAGGCGGCGACACCGGAGCCGACTGCCTGGGCACCAGCCTTCGCCAGCATGCCAAGAGCGTTCACCAATTCGAGATCATGCCCAAGCCGCCGGCCCAGCGAGCCGCCTCCACGCCCTGGCCGTTATGGCCTCTCCAATTGCGTACAGAAAGCGCGCACGAAGAGGGCGGCATTCGCGACTGGAGCATCAACAGCGTCAACTTCACCGGCGACAACCAAGGCAACGTTAAGCAGCTGCATGCCCTCCGTGTCGGGCCGCCGCCGAAGTTCGAGCCCATCGCCGGCTCCGAGTTCACCCTTGATGTCGATCTGGTGCTGCTGGCCATGGGCTTCCTCGGCCCCGTGCGCTCGGGCATGATCGAGCAATTCGGCGTGGCTCTGGACAACCGCGGCAATGTGGCCGCCAACGCCGACTACCAAACCTCGGTTGAAAATATCTTTGCCGCCGGCGACATGCGGCGCGGTCAGTCGCTTGTGGTTTGGGCCATTAGCGAAGGCCGCAAGGCCGCCGCGGCCGTCGACCGTTATCTGGCTACCATCGATGCGCCTGTGCCTCAACGCCATCACGCAATGGCATAACTTCTTGTAACTCAAATGACAAAGGCAAAGCCGCATCGGGCTTCGACTTTGTCATTTGAGTTATGTCGGAGTTACTTCGCCAGAGACACGCGTAGATCCCCGCCGGTCATCTCCTTCGGCAAGCCGAGCGAGAGAATATTCAGCAGAGTGGGGGAGATGTCGCGTAACGATCCGTCCGGGCGCAGACGGTAGTGAGAGCCGTCTTCGGCCACATAGATCATGGGCACAGGATTGGTGGTGTGCGCGGTGTGCGGGCCGCCCGTCACAAGGTCCACCATCTGCTCAGCATTGCCGTGGTCGGCGGTGATCAGCCAGCTGCCGTTCTTCTCCCGGATAGCCTTGTAGACGCGGCCCAATTGGGCGTCGATGGCCTCGATGGCTTTGATCGTCGGTGCGAGCTTGCCGGAGTGGCCCACCATGTCCGCGTTAGCAAAGTTGGCCACGATGAGATCGAAAGCTGTATCGTTCACGGCCTTCACAATGGCGTCGCCGATCGCCTCGGCCTTCATCTCCGGCGCCAAGTCATAAGTGGCCACTTTCAGCGAAGGAATCAGCACGCGATCTTCGCCTGGAAAAGGCGTCTCGATGCCGCCGTTGAAGAAGTAAGTTACGTGCGCAAACTTCTCCGTTTCGGCTACGCGCAGGTTGCGCAGATTGTGTGCGGCCAGCACGTTGGCCAGAATATTATCCAGCGACTCCGGCGGAATGATAACTGGCAGCTCATAGAGTTTGTCGTACTGCGTCATGCACAAGTAATAGAGATTCTTTGGGATTTCGCTGCGGGGAATTGTTGAATCGAGCGCCTCCCAGCCGTCTAGATCGCGACCGCCCTTCTTGTTGAGGCCGCTCTCGCGGGCCAAGACACGAGTAATCTCGCGGGCGCGATCGGCGCGGAAGTTAAAGTTGATGCACACGTCCTCGTCGCGAATCTGGCCCACCGGTTTGCCCGCTCCATCGACGACGACAAAAGGGATCAGAAACTCGTCTGTAATGCCGTTGTTGTAATTCTCCTTGATGCGCGAGACGGCATCGGGGTACGCGCCACCCTCGGCCTTGCCGTTAACCATCGCGTCGAAGGCCTTGCGCTCGCGCTCCCAGCGCTTGTCGCGGTCCATGGCGTAGTAGCGTCCGTTGATGGTGGCCACTTTGCCTACGCCGTACTCGCGCATCTTCTTTTCCAGTTGTGCGATGTAGCCCGCGCCGGAGTCTGGAGCGGTGTCACGGCCGTCCATGAAGGCGTGGACGAAGACCCGCTCCAGGCCATATTCCCTTGCTGTCCGCAGCAGTGCGTAAAGGTGTTCCTGGTGAGAATGCACGCCGCCGTCCGATAGCAGCCCGAAGAGATGCAGTTGCCGACCGCCTTCGCGCGCCCGCTGCATGGCCCGAGCAATGGCGGGATCTTTTTGAAACGCGCCAGACGCAATCAAGGCGTCGATGCGCGTGATGTCCATCTGCACGATGCGTCCGGCGCCGATGTTCAGGTGGCCGACTTCACTGTTTCCCATTTGCCCGTCCGGCAGGCCAACAAAATGGTCCGAAGCCTGGATCAGCGTGTTGGGAAACTCGGCGAGCAGTTTGTCATAAGCGGGCTTTTTGGCCAGCGCAATGGCGTTGTTGGCGGTTTCGGCTCGATAGCCCCATCCGTCTAGGATGGTCAGAACGAGGGGACGCTTGGTGATGGACACTTAAGAAGGCACCTCAGAGCGGATCGGTATTTTCATTTCTAGAATAACCTGTGAGGGTTGATTCTTGTTTGTGGGCCGCTCAAGAGTTAGACGTCAGCTCAAGAAGCAAAAGGAGGGAGCCGCAGCTCCCTCCCTTCATTCGTGGCGAAGTCGTCTACCCCACCGCAGGTGGTTAGTCGTTGTAATTCAGCCCTTCAAGGCCGAGGAAGACCGCGCCGCCGCCTAGTTCTTCTTCAATACGCAGCAACTGGTTGTACTTGGCAATGCGGTCGGTGCGGCTGACCGAGCCGGTCTTGATCTGGCCCACGCCAGTGGCCACAGCCAAGTCGGCGATGAAGGTGTCTTCGCTCTCTCCCGAACGATGCGACATGACCGCTGTGTAACCGTAACGTCGGCCGAGGTCAATCGCTTCAAGAGTCTCGGTCAGCGTGCCGATCTGGTTGACCTTGATCAGAATCGAGTTGGCCACGCCCTCTTCAATGCCGCGCTGCAAACGCTTGACGTTGGTCACAAAGAGATCGTCGCCAACCAACTGAATACGGCCACCCAGCTTGTCGGTTAGCAGCTTCCAACCCGCCCAGTCGTCCTCCGCAAGGCCGTCTTCGAGAGAGACGATTGGATACTGGCGGCTCCAGTTATCCCAGAAGGCCACCATCTCTTCGCTCGATAACTCGCGCTTGTCGCTCTTCTTGAAAACGTACTTGCCCTTTTCCTTGTCATAGAACTCGCTAGATGCCGGGTCGAGAGCGATTGCAATCTGTTCGCCGGGCTTGTAGCCGGCGACCTCGATGGCTTCCAAGATAAGTTCGATAGCTTCGCTGTTGGACTTGAGCGAAGGAGCAAATCCACCCTCATCACCCACTGCCGTGTTGTAGCCCTTCTTTTTGAGCACGCCTTTGAGCGTATGGAATGTCTCTGCGGCCCAGCGCAGCGCTTCACTGAATCGCTCGGCGCCCACCGGCATGATCATGAATTCCTGAAAATCCACATTCGAGTCCGCATGCGCCCCGCCGTTGAGCACGTTCAACATCGGCGTGGGCAGCACCGAGGCATTGACGCCGCCCAGATAGCGATAGAGCGGAATCTCAAGTGTCTGGGCCACGGCGCGCGCGGCGGCCATCGAGACAGCGAGGATGGCGTTGGCGCCCAGCTTGGCCTTGTTTGGCGTGCCGTCGAGAGCGATCATAGTCTGGTCGAGCAGCCGCTGGTTGGAGGCGTCCATGCCCTCCAGCTCCGGCGCTATGACGGATTCCACATTGGCCACAGCCTGTAGCACGCCCTTACCTAGATAGTGGCTCTTGTCGCCATCGCGCAGCTCCACGGCCTCATGCTCGCCGGTTGAAGCGCCCGAGGGCACGATGGCGCGGCCCAATGCGCCGCTCTCCAGGATTACGTCCGCTTCCACGGTCGGATTGCCGCGCGAGTCAAGAACCTCGCGGGCGCGGATGGCAACAATCTCAGTCATATCGGTCCTCGCAATGCGGTGATGTAGCCGGTCATTCAGTTGGGGACGGCGATCCACGGCAAGAATCTCTCCAGCGGCGCTTTGAATCGTCTTCAGAAGCTCCTGCACGTTCGCAAATTCCTCTCCGTCCATGCCTCAAAAGAGCAGTGTCATTGGGATTTTAGCAAACTGGAGCGCTGCGAGCTGTGTAACCGCGGTCACATCGGCTAAGTTGTTACTAGCATAGGAAGTCTGGCGGAGCGTTGCCTTAGGAGCGTTGCCTTAGTTGATTCGTAACCCCCAAGGCACGCATTCGCCCAGGCAGTATCCCGCGATCTCCTCGCATGCACTAGCATTATTTTGGGTGAGTTGGCGCATGGCTGCGAATATAGCCGGACCCAATGCGCAACTCTTTTCACCCAACGGGGTTTTGAACGCATAGGGAGCTTTCTGCCCGCACCTCGAAAAAGGAGACTTACATGGGCCAGCCAATTCTTGTGTGCGCGTTGTTGCTTATGACTGCTGCCGCTCTGGGAGCGCAGGAAGCAAACCAATCCAGTCCTTATCAGGGAACATCGACTCCCCCTCCGGACGAAACCATCGAGACCAGCACTACACCTGAAGCCACCAGTGCGCCCATAGCCAAGCCACATGCCGGGCGGCCAGCAGAGCCAAGTCAAAATCAGGAGCAGCCTGAAGCACCAGCCCAGTCCCAACCCGCTTCTGCCTATTCCGCTGTGAACAATTCTGATCCGGACAGTGGAATAGTCGCCGTCCAACAGCAGGCTCCTGCGCCGGAGCAACCGGCATTGACCCAACGCGGCGCCGCTGCCGATCCGGATAGCGACATCGTGCATCCGCGGCCGCTGCGGCCCGGCGAACTTCCTGAAGGGGTCACCATTCGCGTCCGTCTGCTGGATGGGCTCTCGACCGCAACCACCGAAAAGGGAGAAGCGTTCCGTAGCCGCGTCGCCTCAGACGTGTTGCAGGACGACCATGTTCTGATCCCTGCCGGAGCGGAGATCGACGGCCGAGTCGTCGAAGTCTCCACCGGCCATACGGGCGGTCACGGCTCCATGCATCTGCGGCCGGAGACGGTGATACTTACCGACGGCACGCGTTATCAATTCCACGCCGAGATTACCGGGACCCCTGGCTCCAGAACCAAAGTTGGCAGCGAGGGAGCCATTGTGCCGGACTCGCGCCTAAAACGCGACGGCATTGAATATGGCGGGGCAGTGGGAGCCGGCGCAGTCACTGGAGCGATCGTCGGCGGCCCGGTGGGCGCGTTGACGGGCACGCTGATCGGAGCAGGCGTCGTTACAGCCCACCTGCTGATCAGCCATCCGCAGGCCACGCTGGAGCCAGGTACGGCGATGCTGTTCACGCTGACTGAACCGCTGAACCTGGTTAAGGCCAGCGCCAGTGCAAACTAAAACGTTCCTAGCACTCTGCGGGTAAATCGGAGCGGATTGATGCACGACCGAACTGATCTTGAAGTTGTTCTTCTGGGGTCTTTAGGAGCGCGCAAAGCGCTATTCGGGCTTTTCTTGCTCTCTCTCGTGGCCGACATAGAGATGCTGTTGCCGGAGACAGCATATTTATATGGGACAATCCTTCCGAATCCGTGGGGGATGGGCGTGCACCTGTTGATGTTCGCAATCGGAGCTACCACTCTAATCGCGGCAATTTTGATCTGGCTTACAATGTTCTATCTTTGTATGCACGATTCAGAGAGATCATTGGGCTCCCGTCTGCTTTGGGGACTGGTTTTTGTATTCAGTATTTGGTTGGGAGCGCAGATTTTCTATCTGTTTCCATACCGACAATTCATGAAACACCGCCTTCAGTCTGGTACTTAGTCGCGCATTTTACCCAATTCTCCCGGCCTGCTACACTCCCTGTGTGTTCGGGAGACCTTTCGATGGCCGACATTCAAACGGTTGGAATAGTGGGCGCCGGAACCATGGGCTCCGGCATCGCCCATGTCTTTGCACGCGCCGGTTTTCGCGTGCTTTTGTGCGATTTGGAGCAGCGTTTCCTCGACCGGGCGCTCCAGCAGATTCGCACCAACCTGGGCCGCGAGGTCGCCAAGGGCAAGCTGGCCGAAGCTGAGATCGAGCCTGCTTGGGCCCGCATCGCGCCCACACTCGACCGCGAGACGCTCAGCGTCGCCGACGTTGCCATCGAAGCCGCCTCGGAGCGCTTCGATTTAAAGGCGGAAATCTTCCGCTCGCTTGATCGCATCCTGCCGGAAAGCGCCATTCTGGCTACGAACACCTCCTCCATCTCCATCACCAAATTGGCCGCTCAGACTCGGCGTCCACGACAGGTGATTGGGATGCACTTCTTCAATCCCGTGCCGGTGATGGCTCTGGTCGAAGTCGTCCGCGGCCTGGCCACCAGCGATGAAACCCTCGCTGCCGTTCGCGCTCTGGCCGATAAGCTGGGCAAGACGCCGGTCGAGGTCAATGATGCGCCTGGCTTTGTCTCCAATCGGGTGCTGATGCCTCTGATCAACGAGGCGGCCTTCGCGGTAATGGAGGGCGTGGCGACGCCAGAGGCCGTTGATCAGGTCTTCAAGCTGGGCATGAATCATCCCATGGGCCCACTCGCCCTGGCCGACTTCATCGGCCTCGATGTCTGCGTGGACATTCTGCGTGTGCTACAGGAGGGCTTCGGCGACCCCAAATATCGTCCATGCACGCTGTTGACACGTATGGTGGACGCCGGCTGGCTGGGTCGCAAGTCGGGACGGGGATTCTATACTTACGAAAGTTAGCGACCCTCGAAACTGAGGCGGGAACCGATCCCCTCACCGCCGCGTATCACTCTCCAAGCGCCCTCCCGCGGCGTCCAACAATCATGCAGACTTTTTCCGATACTCTCGGCCAGGTCTTCCGTGCCATCATGGCCAACAAGCTGCGCACGTTTCTGACCATGTTCGGGATTGCCTGGGGCGTGGGGTCGCTGTTGGTGCTGGTGGGCCTGGGCGAAGGCTTCCGGAGCGGCCAGCACAAGCAGTTGGCTACATTCGGCAATGATGTGGTGATGATGTGGAACGGCACCATTCCAGCCCTGGCTAATCAGCATACAGGGATGCGTCCCTACCAGTTCACATTGGGCGACGAAGCGGCCCTGCGTACCCTGCCGGAGTTGCGCTCTGTCACCGCGATCCTGAGCCGGAACGATCTATACGAGGTGAGCGCTTACGCCAACACCTCCGGGCAGGTAATGGGCGTGGAACCGAATTTTTCCAGTGTGCGCTTTGTGCCTATTGCCGAGGGCCGCTTTCTGAATGCGGCCGATCTGGCCGAACGCCGCCGCGTCGTCGTGCTGGGGTCGAAGAGCGCCACGCTCTTGTTTCCCGGCCGCCCCATGCTGGGCGAGACCATCAACATCAATGACACCAGCTTCACCGTGGTCGGCCGCGTCGAATCCATCAGCCGCGGCAACAATGACAGTGATAACCAGAAGGTCTACATTCCGCTCACCATCATGCAGGAACTCTTCGCCATGAAGGGCGATAATGTGGCTCGCGACGCATTGGGTTCGATTCAGTATCAGCCCACGAACAAGGGCAATGCGACGGCCGCTGTGGCTGCGGTGCATCGGGTCATCGGCGAGCGGCACGGCTTCGATCCCTCGCTCAAGGATGCTTTCCAGGAGTGGGACACTATCGAAGAAGAGCATATGATTGGCGCGATCTTCAATGCCATGGATATCTTTCTCGGCGGGGTGGGCATTGTGACTCTCGGCCTGGGTGCGGTCGGCATCATCAACATCATGCTGGTCTCAGTCACCGAGCGAACTCGCGAGATCGGCCTCTTGAAGGCCTTGGGAGCCACTAAGAACAGCATCCTGGCACAGTTTTTCTGGGAGGGGCTGCTTTTGACCGGCATCAGCGGGCTGATCGGGATTGCGGCCTCGGCAGGTTTCATGGGCCTGCTCCAGACGTTCCTCACCGGTAAGATGCCGGGATGGGACCCGCCAAGACTCGTTCCCTGGTCGGCCGCGCTGGCTTTGGGATCTCTGGTTCTATGCGGTGTGGTTGCCGGTCTTTATCCAGCGAGTAAGGCGGCGGCGCTCGACCCCATCGAGGCATTGCGGAGAGAGTAAGCTGTCCGCTCGGAAAGGAACCACCATGTTGAACGACATTCTCGGCCAGGCATGGGAAGCGATGGTCTTCAACCGCCGCCGCACGGCCATCACAATGATCGGCATGGCTTGGGGCATTGCCACGGTGGTGCTGCTGCTGGCCTACGGCGCGGGGTTCAGTCGCGCCATCGAGAACATCTTTGCCCAATGGGGCACCAACATCATAGGTTTCTTTCCCGGTCGCACCAGCGAGCAGGCCGGCGGAGACAAGGCTGGCGTGCTGGTGCGGTTTACTTTGGATGACGTCGATCGCGCCGCGAACACCGTTCCCGGCGTCTTCCATATCTCGCCCGTAGTGATGAAGGACGTACCAGTGCAGAACGATCTGCACACTTACACCTGGACGGTCAACGGCGTGCGCCCCATCTTTCAAGACATCTGGAAGTTGGATGTGGATCAGGGGCGATTCTTCAATGGAGCCGAGGACCAGCAGCATGCCCATGTCTGCGTCATCGGTTCAGAAGCCAAGACCAAGCTCTTCAGCGGCGGCTGGGCGGTAGGTGAGACCATCCGGCTCAACGGAGTGACCTACACCATCGTCGGCGTGCTCAGCCCCAAGATGCAGGAGGGCGACAGCGACCGCAACCGCCAGGTCTACGTGCCCTTCAATACCATGAGCGACATTAAGGACACGAAATACTTGGATGGTGTCTGGTTCAACTATCGTGGCGACAACGAACTGGCCGAGAAAAGTCTGCGCGAGAACATGGGAGCGGCGCATCACTTTCGCCCTTCGGATCACAACGCCATCTACGTGGCCAATCTTCTTACCCAACTGCACCAATTCCAGATTCTCTCCATCGCCTTGCAGGTACTACTGTCGATGGTGGGCGCTCTGACGTTAGGCATCGCCGGCATCGGACTCATGAATATCATGCTGGTGTCCGTGCAGCAGCGCACCCGCGAAATCGGCGTCGAAAAGGCTCTCGGCGCGCGCAAGCATCACATCCTCACGCAATTCCTCGCCGAAGCTCTGGCCATCACAGGCGTAGGCGGCCTGAGCGGCATCGCGCTGGCTTACATGGTTTCTCTAATGGTCGGGCGCATTACGTTTTACAGCGCCTTGGCCAAGAATGCGCAGGATGCAGACATTCGCCTGATCATCTCGCCATCCTCAGTCATCATAGCCACGGTCATCCTGGCCATCACCGGGCTGGTCAGCGGCATGATTCCCGCCATCCGCGCCGCCAACCTCGACCCCATCGAGGCGCTGAGATACGAGTGACAGAGGACAGTTGAGTTATGCGTTACTTTTATGGCTCGTCAAGAGAATTTTTCACACGACATGAGCGGTTCGAGCTACAGGGATGAAACTGTCCACTGTTCTCACACCGGCGGCGGTGCGTCCACCACCGGCACTCCGGCGGGAGGCGTAAAGCGGAAGGTATCCGCGGGGACGGGTGCATTTGACTCTTCGCCGGTGAAGATGAAGCGGGTCAGCGCGCCGTCAATCTCCTCGACTTCGATTCCGGCAATCGTTCCATCCACGGTGACGGTGAGCGTGAGCCGATTGATTCGTTTTTCCTGTCCCTTGGGTTGGCCTGTAAGCGTGAAGCAGCCACCGGCAGCCGGTACCAGTCTCAGGTTGTTCAATTCCTTTTCGAGTTCGGTGCGGCCCAGCAGAAAACGCAGCGGCGAGCGGAGATCGTCAAGTTGCTTGGCAGGAATGCGTTGCACTTGAGCATCGCCACGAGAGTAGAACCAGGCAAACCTGCCATCGAGCAAAAAGAGTTTTCCGGCTGGCTCGCTGTAATCCCACCTCATGCGTCCGGGCTTCAACAGCAGCAACGTCCCGCTTTCAGTGCGCCGCATCCCCAAGCCCTCATAGCTCTCCGTGAAGCCTGCCTTCAGCGAGTGCAATTGGTTGTAGTGGCGATCGACGCGCTGGGCCAACTCATGCGCGGACTGGGGACGCTCCTGCGCGCAGAGGCAAGCTGTGAGCAGAGCGGCGACCACAATCGAGCCCCTGCGCTTCATGAGTCTGCCCGCGCTCATTGGACGAGTTGTGTGCAGTTGGTGCTTCCCGTGGGGTCGTACTTGATAGAGCCGAATTGGTCGCTACAGTAGCCGCTATCTCCAGTCTTGCCCACGGTCTGTGGAACCGCTGTGACCGTGTAACTGGTGATGCGGTCCGTGCCGTTGACCGTCACCTTGGTGCAGTTGCCTATGGTGAAGATGTAGCCGGACTTGAAGCCCGAGGTAATGTCGCCCTGCAAAATCTGCGCGTTGGTGGGAGAGGCGGGACCGGCGCTCGGATCGCCGCCGAGGGCCGACAACTGGCAGGCGTAGCCGTTGGCCGGGTAGGTGGATTCGTACTGCATCTGCGCCTGCTGGATAGCACGGATAGACTGAATCGCCGAGGTCCGGTTGGCGCTCTTCTTCAGACTGCCGATGGTGGGAATCGCCATGAGCATGAGGATCAGGATGATGGCGATAACGATCAGCAGTTCCATCAGCGTAAAGCCATTGGGTTGCATAGCGCGACGAATGCGGCAGTTCGAGTTCTTGCGATTCATGGGATTCCAATTCCTCTGAGAACGGCCGAAACCCTCCGGCCCATTCGAGAAAATCCTACAACGTATGGACGCGAAAGGGAAATCGGACGCTCGAAAAAACAGCTTACAGCGCACAGTTTTCAATTGGCCTATGCGAGCTTTGCACTGTTTGCTGAGAGCTGTCAGCTGTTCGCTGTTCTTCAACACACCAGCCTCGACCGTCCCAGCTTGACGCCACCCAGACGACCCAGCAGCGTGACGGCGATGCGTTCGGGAGCAAAGAGGCGCTGTGCCATCGTTTGCACCTGCCCCGCGTCCACTTCGCCGATGCGCGCAATGATCTCGTCCACGGAAATGAATTGATGGAAGTACATTTCCTGTCGCGCCAAGTTCGCCATGCGCGAGTTCGAGCTCTCCAGGCCCAACAAAATATTTCCCTTTACCTGGTCCTTGGCGCGGGTCAATTCTTCTTCGGTCAGCAGTTCTTGTTTCAGCTTGTGGAACTCCTCCAGGATCAGGTTCACCACCTCCAGAGCCTTTCCCGTCGCCGTGCCCGCATAGACGCACAGGGTGCCGGTGTCGCGGTAAGGGCTCAGGTCGGAGTAGATCGAGTAGGCCATACCCCGCTCTTCGCGAATGGTCTGAAAGAGGCGCGAGCTCATGCCGCCGCCCAGAACCGTATTCAGGATCAGCGTAACGTACCGGTTGTCATCGGTGATGGGCGGCGCCGGAACCCCGAGGCATATCTGCACCTGCTCCAGCGATTTTTTGTTACGCAGCACGATGCGCGCACCGGCCTCGGGCGCCGGCAACTCATTGAGTGTGGCCCCGGCAGTCAGCGATGAGAACTTGTCCGCCACAGCTTCGGCAAAGCGGTCATGGTCCAGGTTGCCAGCTGCGGAGAAGACCATGTTGCCGCCGTGAAAGCGATCACCGTGGTAGGCCAGAAGGCTTTGCTGGTCCAGCCGTCCAACCGTCGCCGTGGTGCCTAGAATCGGTTTGCCCAGCGGATGATCCTTCCAGAAAGCCTGGGTGAACAGTTCGTGAACCAGCACGTCCGGGTTGTCTTCGTCGATCTTGATTTCCTCCAGAATCACGCCGCGTTCGCGCTCGATGTCAGGCATGGCGAAGGTCGGGTTGAGCACAAGATCAGACAGAACATCCAAAGCAATGGGCACGTGGTCCGCCAGCGATTTCACGTTGAAGCAGATGGTCTCCATACCAGTGAAGGCGTCCAGGTTGCCGCCGATCGAGTCCATCTCGCGGGCGATCTGTCGTGCGGTGCGGGAGCGGGTCCCCTTGAAGAGCATGTGCTCCACAAAATGCGAGATGCCGTTGGTTTCCGCCGGCTCGCAGCGGGAACCGGATTTGACCCATACTCCCATGGCCACCGAACGCATATATTCCATGCGCTCGGTCAGCACGATCAGGCCGTTCGGCAGCACGGTGCGGCGAAGGTTTCGCTCGGTAGTCATCGTCCTCCCGTCCTCGATTCGCTCGGTGGTCATCGTCCTCCGATGCTTAAATTGTAGGCCAAACCGGCTTGCGCGGCACGGCCGGGTTCTTGGGGGGAATGCGGCGCTTTGGGGAAATGCTCTATGCTGACCCCAGCCCATGACCGGGAAATCCAATCAACTCGTTCGTTTGGACGTCAATGGCCCCATAGACGGGAGCAGGGTGCCGCTGCTGGACCAGACTCTTTTTGGCCTGGATGCCGAGGCGCTCACCGCGCGGATGGTGGAGGCGGACGAGCCGGCCTGGCGTGGCCGTCAGTTAGCCGAAGCCATTTACCGTCAAAGACTTACGGAACTGGATACCATCTCAACCCTGCCCAAGTCCCTCCGCCAACGGCTCGCCGGCGAAGGCTGGCAGGTAGGCCGGCCAAAAATTGTTCAGGTATTCCAATCTGCGGACGGAACGGAACGTTACCTGGTAGAAGGCCGGAGCATAGACGCTCAGACCGGGGCTCCCAACGCCACCGGGGCCGAGACCGTCGAAGCTGTCTGGATGCCTGAGGGCGACGATGGCGAAACCGGTGACGGGACCGATTCGGATTTGGCAGACGAGACCGCGAAATACTGGCAGCGCGCCACCATCTGCGTTTCCAGTCAAGTCGGATGCGCCGTCAATTGCCAATTCTGCCTAACAGCCAAGCTCGGCTTACAGCGCAATCTAAGCGCTGGCGAAATCGCTGGCCAAGTGCTGGCCGTCTTCGACCGTCATAGCGTCGAAGTGGGCCGCGACCGCGTGAACCTGGTCTTCATGGGCATGGGCGAACCGTTTCTGAACTACGACAACTTCATGGCGGCGGTGCGGCTGCTGATCACCGAAGTTGGCCTGAGCCCGCGGCGCATGACCGTCTCGACCTCAGGTATCGTCCCCGGCATCGAGCGCTTTGCGCAGGAGCCGCCGGAGCTGCGCCCCAAGCTGGCCATTAGCCTGAACGCGCCCAACGATGCAATTCGTGGCGAGATCATGCCCATCAACCGCAAGTGGCCCATCGAGGCGGTTGTCGACGCAGTGCGTCAGGTTCAACTTCGCCCCCGCGAGCGGATCACGTTTGAATATGTTTTGTTGGGCGGAGTCACCGACCAGCCCAAGCACGCCGCTGAAGTCGCGCGGCTTGTGCGCCAGACTGGGTTGCCCGTCAAAGTGAACCTGATTGCCTGGAATCCCGGTCCCGGTATCGCCTACACCACACCGCAACCCGAAGCCGTTGAAGCCTTCCGCAAAATGCTGGCGGATGCCGGCATTTCCGCTTATCTGCGCAAACCCCGCGGCCGCGACATCTACGCCGCCTGCGGGCAGTTAAAGCGAACCGTGGAGGGGTGAGACACGTACTCGTCGAAGCTGTAAGGTTAATGCTACTTGACTTCGGGAGCTTCCAAGCGGCGAAGGGCGATACAAGCCCGCAAGAATACAACAAAACTTAGCGCACTGAGATACATCAGGACTCTGGCAACGACAAGCATGTGATCCCAATGAGGAACCGGGTGAAAGATAAAGCAGAGAGTCTCAGCAAGCAATGTAGCCACTACATACCAGCACATTGCAACAGTTAGAACGTGACGAAATCGGCGAGGACCACAAGGCGGACGGCGACAAAAGGAAATCGTGTAAACCGTGAGCCATGGAATAAGTAGTAGGACGTAAATAATCTTACTTGGAGGATTGTGAGACAAACTTGCAAAGAGCAGCGACTGTCCGATAGCTCCGAGAAGCAAGCCCCAACCCGCGATGTGGATAGTGCCCATCATGGACAAAAGACGCCAATGCTACGGGGTTCGTTCATGCTCGCTCTTTTGGTTAGTCAACGAAGTTATGCGCAGGTGGTTGAGTTTGCGATTTCAACTTTCATAGCATCTCAGGATTCATCGCGCTCCGGCTCCCATTGGTCTACATGGTCGCGGTCAATTCGATCCTCGCGATTCTCTCGCTCTTCCTGTTCACGGCGCTTCTCACGTTCTTCGCGCTCTTCGCGGCCATCGCTCATAACTATCTCCTCTTTCCAATGCGAGAACATTCCTCCCAACAGCATTCCGAAATTTCCGGCGGCGATCAAAGCTCGTTGTAATTGATCAACCGGGCATCCTGTGCCAGTGTCGCCTTCCAATTGCTGCGAAGTAACTCCGTTTCCGCCGCGAATTTCTTTCGACCAGGATGACACATCAGCTCAATGCTGGCCGGCCATCGAAGTCCAGCCTGCAACTGTTGGTAAAAGACGAGAAATGCACAAAACTTATCAGTGGTTATAGTAGGCACGTAATGCCGTAATGCGAAATTCCATGCAAACTTCGAGGCTCGCAGGCGCAGGCTTTTGGTTTCCGAGGGAGCGAAGATATTCGGCGTTATCCTCACTTTGCGTATGTGAAACTTTCTCTGAATTCTTTTCACGACTCCAAAGAGACGAGGCACTGTGTGGACGTACTCGTGGGAATCGATATGACTGAAGGCAACGCCCGCCTCCAAAGCACGCTCGATTTGCGCGCACCACTCGAAATAAACGGCGTTCCGAATCTTGGAGGTCAATGCAATGCGTTTTAGATTTCTTGCGAATTCACCTTTTTCATTCAACAACGGGCCAAGTCCTGGGTGCGTGGTGAGCGGTGTAAACTCCGTGCCATTCAAATGTATGCCAAAAGAGCAGGCAGGATATTTGCGCATTCTCCTCAAAGCATCCTCTGTCTCGGGCGCGTTCATCATCACAGTGGCTGAAGTTACGCGGCGCTGCTCCATGAGATCGAAAATCTCATCGTTGATTTCCCTGCTGGCTCCCAGATCGTCGCAATTGATGATGATTCTCACAATGCCCTCTCCGCCTCGAAGACCGAGTCGTCAACGATCACCACATTGTCATAGTTCACGCCGCCATTCAGGTCCAGCGAAAGTGATACCGCTTCGCCATCGGAGCTAACAACCGTGAATGGCATCTCCTCGAAGACCCTGACCAGCGGTCCGTTTCTAGCCGACTTGATAAGTTCGACTATAAGCTTGGTGGCGCCTCGCCGCTGCAGGAGATTTCCCAGCCATCCGTAAAAAGCGTGTTCAACATGCTTTTGCGCCACCCGGCATGACAGCACGAAATCCCTTGCCACAGGCTGTTCTCCTCGCTCGTCGATGCTTGCAAACCCGACAATGCCATAATCTCCAAATTTATCCTCACACGCCATTGCCACGCAGAGCGCGCTGTGATCGGCAAGCAGCGCCGCAAACTGCTCCGAGTTATAGCGTCTGCTGGAAAGATTCAATTGGCTGGAGCGTTGAATCAATTCGAGACAGCGTTCTATCTCACTCTGGGTGCTGGGCCGGAATAGCCGCATCTTCAGTTGGCAAGAGCGCAAAAACTCAATATGGTCGGCGCCAAAAACTTCCTTTACCTTCTCGCGCTGTATCTCGGTCAGGTAGGACTTACGTCGCAGCCGGCTAGCCTCCGTTATGGAAACGTCAAATTCCGGCAATTCACCGAGCTTCGCTAATACGTTGTCGGAATAGACTCGAACCATCGGCAATGCGTTTGCCACTTCGCGCCTCTCGAACGGAGAGTCATCGATCAGGGCGAACGTGTCGATGTTGATATTGAGGCGATTGGCAATCTGCATCAGGTTTGCGCTCTTCGGGCCCCAGTTGATTGCAGGATAGAGAAAAAACTCATCGAGTCCGCAACGCGCCAGCACCGCCATCGCCTCTTCGTGTTGGTTCTTGCTGACGACGGTCTGAATAATGCCCCGTTCATCTAGCCAACGAACCAGTTTCTCTGCCTCCGGGCGAACCCGGATATTCTGTTGGCCGTCCTCAATGAGTGTGCCTTGCCAAAGTGTGTTGTCAAGATCCCACGCCACGCACTTCACCTTCCCAGCAGGATTTGCGAGCGATTTGGCGAGCACATCGCCGTCAGTGACAGAGAGGTTTGTAGCCTGGCTGCGACGGCGGACGACAAAATCCAACCAGGTAAATGCGACGCGGAGTTCCTGGTCGTTATCGGGATAGACCATCATCCTGTATTTATCGGCTCGTCCGAATGTAGGCGGCAAGGGAATCCGCAGGGAAAACCGATTTTGGCCGAATGCCAGTTCCAGCGCCTCGCGATAGAGGGTGGTCCTGCTCTTTCTCATCTCAACGATCAGCCGGCATGATTCCCTCTGAAAGCTGTAACATTCGATAACTACTTCTTCAAATGCAACTCCTCGCTTTCCCAGGTTTTCCAGCAAACGCTCCCTGAACACACTTAGGCCACGATTGAGACGACGCTTTGGATCGATGCCACTCAGCAGATACGCCAGAACGCTGACTATCGGCGTTACAACCCAATCAACTTTATCCAGCAAACGGATCCAGAATAGCGGCAGATACCTGCCAGTCAGTATTGCCTCCAATTTTCCCCAGCGGCGAAATCGGAGGTCGGCGGCGCAGGACAGAAGGCCGGAAAAGTTGCGGTTCCGTACGATTCCATAAACAAAGCGCGCGCAGTGCCTATCTTTCCTCGGCACGTAGAGCGGGCAATTGGTATAGCAGAGCGGCAGGGCGCATTCGACGCAGTGCTCCTGCCAATGCAATAGCATCGCGCCACAAATCGACCTATCTGCTTCTGAGTCCCGGCCGTCAATCTTCAAGGGCTCTTGAGACCATAACCTTCGTGAAGCCCAATCAAATTGAAACATTCTCAGTGCTCCATTTTTTGGATTAAAGCTGCGTCTCGGGTGCGGTCGCGATGATGGTAGCACAAATGTGTTTGCGCCGCCGGCACCACTTTTTTCCGCCAAGGCAATCGCATGAGAAACATCTTGCAGATAATATCTGCAGTCGAGTTACCCTCAAGTTAGGCCGACCTCCCGCTCTGCTCTGAGCTGAATGCAGCGTTTGGGGAAAAGGCACCCCCCTCCCCCACTATTTATTGTGAAACTGTGGAACTGTGGTGGAATTGCTTTAGCGCTCATGCGATTTCCCTGCCCTTTTTGCAAGTCAGATCAAGCTGTGCACAGACGCGCAACCGCATTGCGCGCCAAAACTGGCGAAAACTTATTTAGAATCGCCTCAATCAGCGTGAAAGCTATATTAGTAAGATTATTAAAGACGATAAGCATTCCAGCAAGTAATCCGGCGATGTCGCCCGAAATAGCAAAAAGGACAACCACAGATTGATTGCGGCTGTCCTTTTTCGCAGGCCTGCCGGCGAAAGAATAAACTTGATCGCCGCCAACTCCGCACAAGGGTTAAATATTCAGCAGGTTTACCGCACACCAGAGTTACGCGGCAATCACCTCCGCGTCAATTGTTGGGCATCGGCATAGGCTTTACGCTGCCACAATCCGGGCCTTTGTAGACGGAGGTGGAGTCTACCGTCCATTCGACGGGCAGAGGATTCGGTCCAGCTTGCATCGTACCCAAAAAATGGATCGTGCTTGTGGCGTGTTCGCTATCTGTCCACGATGCCCGAACCTCTCCCTTGCCGATTATTCGCCCGCTGCATACCAAGTTCGCGGTCATGCCGGTGGGCTTGCGCGCGATGTTGACGATCTTGCAGTCGCGGTTCTGCGAGATCGGGGCGCCGTACCTGTCGATCTGGGCCCGGGTAAGGCAAACCTCCGTCGTGTGCGGTTCAGTGCCGGGCGGTGCCATGCCCGCAGGCATGGGAGATTGCTGCCAGGTCATGTTGGCGGTCATCTCCCACAGGCCGGGCTTTCTGATGGATTGTGCCAAGGCGAAGATTGCCACTGCGAAAAGGCAACAGCCCATGGTGATCCAAACTCGAGTCTTGCGCATGATTTCTCCTCACTGATCGCACCGGTTTCTGACCGTGCGCGTATTCACTCTATTGCAGCGTGCGCTCGGCGTTAAAAAGCAAACTCAGGTCCGTGCAGCCACAGCAGCGTTACTCAGAGCCAGCAGGGCATCTGTCACGCGGTTGGCGGCGTGGCGGACGACGTTCTCAACGCTGGCGAAGTCGCCAGTAATGCAACGCACGCCCAACTCCTCGATACGCTCGATGTCAGCCTCGATAGGCGAGGCGTTCTGCTTTGCGTAGCGGGCCAGAGTCTCCGGCGAGAAGACAGCGGTATTCACCAGAGCATAGTCGAAGATGGGCGCGTGGGTGTGCTCGTAAATGCGTTCAATGTGCTGGGAGGCGGTCAGCCCAAGGCTCTCGTTGGGCTGGGTCATCAAGTTGCAGATGTAGACGCGCACGCCTTGGGCGCGCGCCAACGCGGAAGGCATGCCTTGCACTAAGAGATTTGTGATGAGCGAAGTGTACAGAGAGCCGGGTCCCACGGTGATTAGGTCGGCGCGTCCGATCGCCTCCAGCGTCTCCGGCAAGGGAATGGCATCGGGAGGGTCGAGCATCAGCTCCGCGATGCGCTTGCGGCTAGCGGTGATCTCGGTCTCGCCACGCACCAGCGAGCCGTCGTCCATGCGCGCCACCAGCGTAGCGTTGGCCGTCGTCACAGGGTAGATGTGCCCCCGCGTGGCTAGAATCTTCGACGCCAGTTGGATAGCGTGGCCGAAGTCGCCAGTAATCTCGGTGAGCGCGGCGACAAAGAGATTGCCGAAGTTGTGTCCTTCAAGGCCGTCGCCCGAGCGAAAGCGATGGCCAAAGAGTTGTGCCAACAGATGCTCTTCTTCGCTGAGCGCCACCATGCAGTTACGCAGGTCGCCGGGAGGCAGCATGTTGAAGTCCCTGCGCAGACGACCGGAGGACCCACCGTCATCGGTGACGGTAACCACGGCGGCCAGATCGGCAATCAGGCCAGCTTCGCACGGTGCGCAGGGGGTGACATGGCGACGTAACCCTCGCAGCAGCGTGGAGAGGCCGGTGCCGCCGCCTATGGCCACCACGCGCAAGGGATGGTCCAGCGCAGTAACCGCAGCCGACTGCTGGACAGCAGACTCCAGACTTAATGGCGGGGTGTTCGCTGAAGTCACTTAACGCCCTATGGCACCTCTGGATACAGCAGCTCGGTAAACCTGGGGTCGTCCGCCATGCTCTGGAAGTCGTTGTCGACACGAGCCTGAAGCCGGTTTTTGGGATTCAGTTCAATGGCCCGAGCCAAGTTCCTGAGACAATCCTGGGTGCGCCCGGTCATCGCGTCCAGCAGTGCCAGCCCATAAAAGGCGTAGTCGGCCCCTGGATGGGTGGACAGAATGGTGTCGAACTGTTCGCGTGCTTCCTCGAAGTAGCCTGTGTTCAACTGCGAGACGGCGTAGTCGTAGTGCTCTTCGGGTGTTAGAAACGTCAAGTTGTGCTTTTCCAGTTGCCGCTGGCAAGTGCTGATGTACATCTTGCAGCGTTCCAGCAGTTCAGCTGGCGCAGTGGGGAGCAGCTTCTCGAAGGCGGCTAACGCTTTATCGTACTTGCCTTGCTGCAACAGCTGCACGGCGGCCTGATAGTGCTGAAAGGCCGGTCCCACGCCCGCGGCTGAGTGTCCGCCGGGTTTGCCAGACGGTGAAGCATCCTTTTTTCGGTCGTACGCCACTGATAAGGCCTCTTGCATCATCGGTTTGCCGTGAGCCCGCGTCAAGCCTCAGACATAGCGAAACCGGACCGTTGCCGGCAGAAACGCCGCTTCTGAGAATTGCGCTGCTTAGGCACCTTTTATACGCACAACTCCGTCATCCGTCAAGGTGGCCCGCCAAACGGGTTCCATCCTCCAGATTATTTGCCCTGTGAAGGATTGCGGTAAATGGCAGGATTGAGAGACGGGTCGTTGTACATCTTCAGTTGGCGATAGAGCTTGAAACGCCGCGTACCGGCCAGGGTTTCTCCCCATAAAGCGTCTAGGCAGGAGGCCAAGTCAGCGCGTTGCTCCTCAAGAATGGCCAGCCGGTCAAGGTTGCGCACAGAGTGGCCGCGCGGAGCACCAGCACGCTGGGCTTCCTCGCGGGTGTGATAGATCTTCAGCGTCAGGATCGAGAGCCGGTCGATCATCAGGCCCGGCGATTCGGAGTTCAAGGCAGCGGCCTGGTTTGGCAGCCCCTGAGTTTCCAGCCAAGCGAGCAGGGCGCGGTCCAGTCCCTCGGCGAGGTCGTTGCGGCGCTGGTTGGTTCGATCTACGCTCCGCTTCACCCTGGCCAGTTCGGCGTCGGTTGCGCCGGGAGCGCGGGCCTCGTCCTCGATGTGCCACAGCTCAAAGTTGGCGCGATGCTGACGGCTGACGGCCCCAAGCCAATCCGGGCCTAGCTCCGGCAGCGCGATTCCTGCCGCCGCCTTATGCCAGGCGCGAGTCTCTTGGTCGTGCAGGTTGACGATCTCGGTTGCCGAGAGCATGTTTAAATTTCCTTGGATTAGGCTCTTACATGCGGTTGCAGCGTCTATGGTAGAAGGTTCCTCGCCTCGGGTCCAGAACAGGGCAATCGTTGGAAGGAAAGGCAATCGCTCAAGAGTATCGACCATTTGACAAGTTTGCAGGCTTTTGGGGAGGGTGCGCGTGGAAATCATTGATATTCAATCTATTCTCTTGGGTTTTTCTGTTGTGCCGATAAATGTATGCAAGAAAATCCCGGTCTTGAAAAATAAATAAAGGGGGGGAGGGGGGTACCTCTCGGGGTCAGACGCGGCCCATCCGTGAGGACGACCCAGATTCAGAGTAGCAGGGGGCCGGAAATAATCCGCAAAAGGTCTTCATGCCCGTGCCCTGGGAGCCGGAACGAGTCCGCTTTTTGGGGTCACCAGTTGTGCTAACCTCTACACAATCCTGTGACCACTGAGAAAAATAAGCTCTATTACGGCGACAACTACGAAGTCCTCAAAATGTATGTCAAGGACGAGACCGTTGACTTGGTGTATCTCGATCCGCCTTTCAACTCGCGGCAGGATTATAACGTTCTATTCGCCGAGAAGGACGGCTCGCAATCCAGTTCACAGATTCACGCCTTCGAGGACACCTGGGAGTGGAACATCGACGCCCAACGCTCCTACGAATACACTGTCGAACAGGGCGGTCGCGTCGCCGACGCTCTCCGCGCCTCCCGTATCTTGCGCTGCATATGTTTGTCGTTCCCAAAGAGCCAACTAGCCCAGCAGTTCATCATTCCACTTAGTGGGCGGAGCCGATGCAGCATGTTCGACCTCAATTACTTTCGGTATTACTCTCTCAATATTGAGCCGTCCTGATGCATCTCTCGAATATGAAGTGTGTAATTCAACGCTCAGGCGATCGCCATAACCAAATCGCTCGCCTCTTGCAATTCTCGCCCAAAGATCAACGTCGTATATTTTTGCATCGAAAGTCTTCGGGCCGTCAGCGAGATGCCAAGCTAGATGTGGGAGCAATGCAGCTTTTTCAATATCAAGCAGCTTCTCTTCTACCTCCGGTATCAAGCTGACTTCTGCCTCGTCAGCAGCTTTTAGATCCCCTTGCCCCACGCTTTCAATGAGAGTGTCGCGCCGTCGAGTCTGAAACTCTTCGATTCCATCAACCCTCAGAGGGCGCAGCACAGCTCTGAGGGCAACTTGTGTCTCGATGTCGTTATATATTTTGATGAAAAGGAGCCTCTCTATATTTCCGAGATGCTCTAAAAGGCGGACGAGATCATCATCCTCGGTGATTGGTCTACCACGCTTCTTCTTAAATATCTTGAAAAGATTCAAGGCAATTGGTGTCAACCCAAATCCTAAAATACTTAATAGCGTGGCAAGGGCCTGCTCCCCTTGAAGCGAGAAGCGTCTCAGCCTGGTCAATTGCGTCTGGTACGAAGTGAAGCGGAATGATGATTGATCCCGCACGAAAATCAGAGTCAAGCTCGGCGCGGTGGACCGAGTCTGAACCAAACATCAAATAACTCACACGGCTCGTTAGACGACTGATTCCCTTTAGGCCATCGGACAAAACGGACAGATCGATTCGACCGTCCTCTAATCAAACGGGAGTTCCCCCGGCTTTGCCGGGGTGGCAGTAGCAGTTTGACATTTGCGGGAGTCCATCCAAGAAACTCCGAGAGGTGAGCCGCCAAGCACACTTCAAGGAGAATCCGGGA
>Ga0187847_10000316_pt1 | contig 56860 bp, 40 predicted proteins | sample June2016WEW_4_10_FD_132458 | JGI IMG/M metagenome (GOLD analysis project Ga0187847, IMG submission 132458) | Peatland microbial communities from SPRUCE experiment site at the Marcell Experimental Forest, Minnesota, USA - June2016WEW_4_10 | ecosystem: Environmental > Terrestrial > Soil >...
CCGCACCAAGGTTTCGGTTGGATCGAATCCCTGGACCAAGGCCGACCCGGCCAAGATGACGAACCTCGCGCAGATCTGCGAGCGCTACGGCGGCGGCGGCCATGCCCGCGTAGGCGCAATCTCGTTCGAAGTCACCCAAGCAGTAGCGGCACGCAAAGCCGCGGAGGAAATCGTTGAGGAGTTGCGAGCCAGCGTCCGCGAACAGGCCTAGAGGACCGATTCGGTCTCATGATGCCATCGCTAGGCAGCCTGAAGAAAATCGAAGTTGCGCTCTGAGTTCCAGTGATGTGCGCTTGCCCGCTGCCGGCGGCAACTTGGGGTCGGTCGGGGCAGGTTTTTTGCGGGCCGTACTTTACAATGAATCCCAGTCCACAAGATTCGCCGATCCCGGTTTGATGAGACATCCCCAAATCCACGATCCCGCGCACATCAAGGGCGTGCGTACCGTAGCCACGCTGGAGTTCGCCAAAGGAATGGTCGTCGTTCTCGCCGGCATGGGCGTGTTCCACATGCGCCACAGAGATATCTGGGGAGTGGCCGAGAGTCTCCTCGAATTCTTCCACGTCAACCCGCACCAGCACTATGTGGGAGTCTTCATCGACCTCGTCTACCAGGTCAGCGACGTGCGCCTGTGGGTGATTGCCGTGGTCGCCGCCGTCTACGTGACCCTGCGCTTCATCGAGGCCTACGGATTGTGGTACATCCGTCCCTGGGCGGAATGGCTAGCCATCGCCTCCGGCACCATCTACGTTCCCTTCGAGGTTCTCGATCTGATCAGCCGTCCCAGCTGGCTCCGCCTGCTGGTAATGGTGGTCAACATCGGAATTGTCTTCTACATGGTCACGCTGCGCCTGGAAGCTCGAAAACAATGTCACCCGGAACGAGCGTCTTCATAGCGATCGCGGGGCGACGCACTTTTTGCCCCATCCGCGCGCCTTGGGCCCGGGCCCGAATGCGCCTGCTGGTTCGGTTTTCAAGTTTCCACTTCTGATCATTCGTTCATCGGCATTTTCGTCTACCCTGCACGATCATTGCGGCTTCGGGTGAGCGGCAAAGAAATACCAGCGCGCGGCATTGTACTGCTCCTGGTAGGAGTGACCAATTCCCGGCTCCCAAATGAATTGCACTTCCGTATTTTGGCCTCCTTGCGCCGTTCCAAAAGCTGTCCCCGGGCCCAGCCCGCTCGCCGTGTCGGTGTACTGAAAGCTGGTGGGCGTGGAAGCGGTAACGATCCAGGTCCCGTTGTATCCGGATGGAGTCATCCCCGCAATGACGGCCACCGCTCCCACGCCGGGATTCAAGGTGCTGGTGATGGTCACCGTCGCGGCCGATTCGCTGGCGGCGGTGATTGCGGCGCTGGTCCACCAAATCGGTGGGGTGGCACAGCTCGTCGCGGCGGGGGCCGCGCAACTCACGGCAATGTTACCCGTCAGGGTCGCCGGCATTGCGGGAACCACTGGATCGGGCGGAGTGGGCGCATCGTTTGCGTTGTTGGCCACGCTCCCGTCGTTATCCCCCGGGGGAGTCACCGTCGTACATAGAGTCTCGTTGGCCTGAAACACGGCGTTCTGGCTGGTAAAGGCATTGGCCTGCGTTCCGGTCCAGAAGTTGAATGTATCGTCGACCGTGTCCAGCGTGAAAGTAATGCCAGAGTAACTGGTCTGGCCATAGCCGCAGGGTGGCAACTCGGTGTCGGTTGTGCCGTGCCACTCCTGAACGGAAATGGGCGCGAGCGCATTGCCGGGCAAGGGAATCGGGTAAACGGTCCCTTGTGCGTTGTACATGGGGCCGGAAGCGGGAGCAATCGCCGCCACCAGATCGGAGATTTCTACGCCGACGCGCTCGGTCATTTGGGCGCCCGAGGAGAAGCCGGTAAAGTAAACCTGACTCGGATTCACGTTGTACTGAGTTGTGAGATTTTGGATCAGCTGTCGCAGGAATCCGGAATCGTCCGGGCACTCTCCGTCGGTCGAACCACACCCCTCCGCGTAGGCAAACGCTCCTCCGGCCGATCCGTCCGGTGCACACAAACTGGTTCCGTCCATGCAATAGGAGTTCCAGTTCCACTGATTCGATGTCGGGTCATAGGTGGAAGCGGGCTTGACCAGAATAAAGCCGTAGAAGTTGGCCACCGCCGACCAGCCCCAGTCCAGCTGAATGACGGGCGTCGGATCGGACCCGGTGGAGTTGATCTGCGTTCCGTGGAGCATGAACACGATGGCCGGATTCGCCGGGAGAGCGGTCGGCAGAAACACCTCGTAATAACGCGTGATGCCATTCCAGGTCATCGAGGAATCAATGGCGGTTCCGGTACCCACGGTTTGCGTCAGTACGTTTGACGTGCTGCCAACGAATGCACTGTTCAGGTTGGAGACCGCCGTATATGAATTGGCGCCAACGGGCACATTGGGGGTGACGTAGGTGGCCACGCCGTTCACGAGCGTCTCAACTTCTTCCTGCGTAGTCCCGTTGAAAAATGCCACCGAGCCGGTGGGTGTTCCGCCGAACTGTCCTGTAACCGTCGCCGTAAAAGTCACATTCTGCCCGAGATTGGAGGGATCGGGCGAGGAAGTGAGGGTGGTGGTTGTGGGCGCGGGATTTACTACCTGGGCCAAGGTTTCGGATGTACTGCCAGCAAAATTCGCGTCGCCAGGATACACGGCCGTGATGTTGTCGGTGCCACCCGTCGTCAGCGTTTGGGTCATGAGCGTGGCCGAGCCGCCACTGAGCGTGCCCGTTCCGAGGATGGTCTTGGCCTGCGAGAAGGTGATGATCTCTCCGTTGGTCGAGGCGGGCAGCGGGCCGGAGCCGGACGTGACCGCTGCGGTCAAGGTTATGGGCTGGTTGAAAACGGACGGATTGAGCGAAGATGACAGCGTCGTGGTAGTCGCCGGCAGGCCCGTGCCCGCGGTGACGTTGAGGGTTAGGGGCGTCGTACTCGTCACCGAACCCGACGTGCCCGTGATCGTCAGCTGGACCTTTCCAGTAGTCGCTGTGGCGGTGGCCGCCAGGGTGAGCGTGCTGGTGGTGGTGGCGGGCATCGGTGAAAAACTCGCCGTGACACCGGGCGGCAATTGTCCCGAGCTGGCAGGGGCGGTAAGGGTGACGTTGCCACTGAATCCGTTCTGCGCTTTGATAGTGACGGTGATCGTTCCTTGTGTGCCTTGCTCGACCGTCAAGTTGTTGCTCGAAAGCGAAAGCGTGAAGTCCCCGGGTTCGGAGCCACCGGACGAGCTTCCCCCGCACCCCACCAAGCCCACTGCGAGCCCGACCACAGAAATCAACACCAACCCAAGCTTCAGCCGAAACATGCGACCTCGATTCTTTCCCCAGAAAATATAGCGCTCTTCGAATGGCAAGCTTTCGAACCGCTCGCCCAAGCGACGCCTGAACGCCCAGGCGCGGCTCCAGATGTCGGGAATGGTGGCGCGCGGGCTCGATCGAACCGCCGTTCCCGATGGTACCGAAACCGCGGTCCGGGAGCTAACTCGACCCCGGACTCGGGTAACCTGGCTGCTGGTTCGATTACCACAGGCCTTCATGCAGATTTCTTCCCTCGCTTGGTGGAGTCGGCGTCAAACCGGTTGACGCGGTTATTGGGGGGGAAAGGACTCTTCAAGAATATCGTGCTCGGCGTGAATGTCAAGACTGACGGGCCGACTCGGCCAACTGGGTTGCGCTGGGCATCCGCAATTGGGAAGGACAGCGGTCTGGCTGCAGATGCTCGGATCGTCTGCGAGCCGGGCGCTCGAGCGCAGGAAGGCTCCGCCCGCGAGATGAATTTGCGGCTCTGACATTGCCGAAACCGGAACCAGAACTTACATGCGAGTAACGGTATCTTCGGGCGGCGGAGCCCGGGGCGCCGGCAGGCGAGTCGTCGGCCCTGCCGCCGCCGGCCGGGGCGGAATGCTCTTTTCGGAAACGCGGGGCATTGCAATGGCGTGACCGCGCCGCCCCGCCAAGCGGGTGCGAATCGCGAGCTTTTCGCACTCCTCGGTTTTCCTCGCTCCGCTTATCAACGGCGAACTGACGGTTTTGCTACGATCGGCGCTGGCCGCCCGGCTCACTCAGTCAGTGAGCATCCGCAATCCGCCGGGGGAACATGCGCCTTCACAAAATCGGCCACGCGCCGGTAGGCATCGATCTGATTTTCCACTTTCGCGAAACCGTGGCCTTCGTTCTCGTAGACTTTGTATTCGACCACGCCACCACGCTTCTTGGCCGCGTCCACCACCTGCTGTGCTTCGCTCTTCGGACAGCGCGGATCATTTCCTCCTGCCAGCAGATACAAAGGCGCCTTGATCTGGTTGACAAAGTTGATTGGGGAACGATCCTCGTAGAGCGTCTTGTTCTTCACCGGATCTCCCATGGTCGCAAGGTCGTACTCGCGCAACTCCGGGTCTTCGTTCTGGATCTCGGTGAACCAGTTCACAAATGGCACGATCGGGACACCCGCAGCCCACAACTCGGGAGCTTTGGTTACGCCCATCATCGTCAGGTATCCCCCGTAGCTTCCGCCCATCAAAATGAGTTTTTTCGGATCAACGTATCCCGTCTGTTGGATCCAATCGGCGGCCGCGAGCACATCCTGCAGATCGCCCCCGCCCATGTCGAAAAAATTCGCCTGCTGAAAATCCTTTCCGTATCCGGTCGATCCGCGGTAGTTCGGAGCAATCACCAGGTAGCCCTGGTTCGCCATGTACTGAACAAAGCGATTGAAGTTATTTCGCGTCTGCGCGGCCGGTCCGCCGTGAACCAGAACGATCGCGGGATGCTCGCCGTTCCGCGGCAGGTTAAAGGGCACATAGACGAGCGCGGAAATCATCCACTTGCCATCCTTGCTGGGATAGCGGACAAGGTAAGGCTCGACCATGTCCTCGGCGCGCACGCCGCCAACCAGCGAGCTCGTGAGTTGATGCGACGTGCCCTCGGGTGCTTTTCCGTCGGGCAGGGTGAACACCCACAAATCGCCAGGAGCGGTCGCCCCCGCGTGCTGGTAAAGGACACGGGAGCTGTCGCGCGTGAAAGGTGCAATCCTGTCGGCAGGGTAGTTCATCCCCTTGGGAAGGGGAAGGATGCGCGATTTGCCGCTCGTGGTGTCATACAGATAGAGATCGGTGTTGCCCTCGATGTTCGCGCTGTACATCAGAAATTTGCCATCGGGAGAAAAGCCTTCCCCATGAATTTCCCACTTGTCCGCGGTGAGCCAGTGGATTTTCTTGGTCGCGATGTCGAGCAGAGCCGCGTTCTCGTAGCCATTGCCGGCGTCGGAGGTGATGAGAACCTGTTTGCCGTCAGGGGAGAGGTCGGCGGCCGTGTAGGTATGTTCGCCAGCATGGGGCGTAAGCAGCGTGCTTTGCGCGCTGGCAACGTCGACCCAATAGATATTGGAGTCAGTCCGCTTCGATTGCGCCTGGGTGTAGACGATCGACCTGCCGTCGGCCGACCAGATGGGCCAAAAGTTCGTGCGATCTTTGGCTGTTCCCGTGGTGACGTGCTTTACGTCACGCAACACCGTGTCGTAGACGTCGATCTCATACCTCGACGACGTTTTTGGCTTGACGATGTATGCCAGGTAGCGGCCATCGGGCGACCAGGTGGGGTCTTCTTCGGCGATCTCTCGCGTGTTCGTCAGGTTCACGACTTGTCCGGTTTTCGGCGAAACCAGAAATATGTCCCACTGCTCGTCGCCGTCGTAATCGGAGATGTAGGCGATCCACTTGCCGTCCGGCGACCAGGTCGGGCTGGCTTGTCGCTCCTCGCTTACCGTCAGTTGCATCGGCCATCCTCCGGCGGAGGGCATGAGCCAGAGATTGTTTCGCCCGCTCAGGTTGCTGACAAATGCCACCGTCTTCCCGTCGGGGGACCAAGTCGCACCGCCCACCTGCCGGGTCATGTAGAGCTTCTCGATGGTGAGATTTTTTTCGACTCGCGCGTCGGGCCGGGAGGCGATCTGCTTGGGATCGGTGACGGCGAAGGGCGCAGGCAGAGTCTCGGATGCGGCGAGGACGGTCATCAGTACGACCATAACAAACGGACAAACAATACGCATGGTGCCTCGAAGGGATTCGTGAGTGGCCCAGTTTAGCAGCGTCGATTTGAAGTTCCGAGGACTACTCGACCGTCACCATGAAGTCGCGTTCCTCCCAGCGCCCGCTGTTTTTCCAGTAGAACGTGAAATTGATCTCGCGTCCAGCTTCGAGAGTCTCCGTAGGCAGATCAACGTGTTGCAGGTTCCATCCGCCATCGGTCGACTCGCTGTCCTGGCTGGTATGCCAGTGATCGAAGCTCCAGCGCGCCAGCCCGGGTTCGAGCAGCAGAAGTCGCAGTTTTTTCCCGCCGGGCATCGAGCGCGGCTTGTTGTTAAATCGCCAGTTGAAGTATTCGGCGCGAACCATTCTTTTTAGATACCGCTCCACGGTCTGCGGCGGCTGATCGAAAATCCGGCCGTCGAGCAGCGACCGCCGCAACTTGATGTACTCGGAGTGCGCCCACACCAGCGGGCACGCCGAGCCTGAAGCCTTGCCGGCGAACAGTTCGCGGTCGGCGATGTCGCCTGTGTCCCAGACTTGTTCTGGAATCAGGCGACTGGTTCCGGTCGAGTACTCCATGACTTCGAGCAGGGCCTCGGCTTGATCGGCACGGCCGGCGGCCAGTTCGTAGTGAGCGCGCTCCCCGGATAGCAGAGGCCAGGGACGGCCGATTCCGGTCCCATCGAAAGGAGAACCATCTTCGTGTTCTCCGTAGCCATCGCAGTTATAGCGGTACCAGACCGCACCCTGAGGAAGTTTCGCCCGCAGCAGTTCGTCGAGAACCCGGATAGTGTTGATCATCCGCGGATCGTCAGGTGCCCGCAAGCCAAAGCGCACCAGCGCCAGCGCATCCGGGCTGACGATCTCGGTCGCGCGGGCATGCGAGCTGCTGGTGGCACGATTCTTGATGGGGACAAACCCTTGCAGCGGAGAAGCGGCTCCATCTCCGTCGGGCGGAGCGATGCGGACGTAATAGCCTTCGACTCCCAGCTGGCGGGCGAGGTCGCTGTTGACCGCATAGGTCCAGCGTTCGATGTTGTCGTTCCAGGTGTCGGCATTCTCCCGCAAAAATTCAGCCGACCTGGGGTGGCCCATGGACTGGGCAAAATCGGCCGCGATCAGCAGCGCCGAGATTTCCGCGGCCAGGGTAAACGGTGAATATCCGCCATCTTCCTCCCAGCGGTCCTGCTGCGTAACCGGTCCGTTGGCCACGATATAGGCCGCTGCCCGGCGCACCATCGGCCACCAACGCTCGCTGCTCTCGAAGCAGCGCGGGGATTCGCGACGCAACAAATCGACCAGCAGGATGGGAAAGGCGGTCTCGTCCATCTGCAAGCCGTTCCAGTAGGCACGACCATCCAACCACATGTTCTGCGCCCAGTGTCCGTCGGCCTCCTGGGTCGCCTCGAGGTAATTGAGGACGCGGAGCGCGTCGTCTTGGGCACCAGCCGCGAGCAGTCCGCCGGCACTTTCGACCAGGTCGCGAGGCCAGATGAGGTGATAGCCGCCAAGGTCTTCATCCCCCTTGTTGAAGCCCCACGGGATGGAGAGGCTGGCGATAATACCTCCGAGGAAGTCCTTGGATTCGTGAGTGCGCAAAACCGACATGCTGGCGCGGTAAAGATCTTTTTTCCGCGGCTTCTCGTCGAGCTGGCGCAAGGTCCGCTGCCAATTCTGCCAGTGGGAAACGTAATCGTTGCGGGTCGCGTCGTAGGCAGTCAGCAGGGAAGAGACCACCTGCTGGCCGGCCTCCGACCAGATTCCCCCAAAGCCCAAGGCGAGAATGAACTCGCCCTGGCAGGCAGCAAGGTCGACTTCCGCGGTCAGCGCAATGTTCCCGTTTTCCGCGCGCTCGTACTCCCACGTCATCTGGAAGTGTCGTGACAGGTCCTGCCAGCCGTCGGACACGCCGGCAAATCCCACCGAACGCCGGGGCATGGGCGCAGAGCAGCCCAGGGCCAAGGCGCAGGCCTCGCGCTGGGCAAAGAGCATGGGCTTGCCCTTGTATTCGCCCGACCAGCCGGTGTTGCCGTGTCCGAAATTGGCCAGGTGCGAAGCCAGCAGCACATAAAGGCGATAATCGGAGAGATTTCCTTGCAAGGGCACGAATTTGATTTTCTGCAACACCACGTTTCGCCAGGGATCGGTCAGCACTTCCTTTTCGGTCCTGTAGCGGCCCGACATGCAGGTATTGGTCAGTTCGTAGGCGGGCACTCCCGGCTCGATGGCAAGAATTTCGAAGCTGCAGTGACGTTTCTCTTCGGAGAAGAAGGAATGGCCGTCGGTGACGATCAGGCCGAGGTCGCGAGTGCAGGCTTGATCGACCCGGGGGAAATAGATTTCATTGAGAATCCCGTGACTCAGCGTGAACCAAACACGGCTATGGAGGTTGAGAGCCGTGCCGACGCCGGTCTTGGCGCTCGAGGTCCAGCGCGGTTCGATGCCAGGCCAGCCCGGGGCATAACCTATCTCAGTACTCACAATCGTTCATCCTCACCGCCAGCCAGTTTGCCAGAAGATAAGGATTTCTGCTTGGCCTCCATGGCAAAGATGACGAACTGGCATCTGATGCGACCGGGGACGGCATGCCCTACGATCGTTGCTCGGCTCACATCAGGCCGGTCTGCCGCAAGGATCCGGATGACGGTTTTATTGGCCGGGGCCATGACGCTGCTCGCCCGCTCGGCGCACATCCTGCTCTCTATCGCCCAGGTTCGCTAGGAATCATGGCCGCGAGCCCGACGAGTTGCCGCCGGGCCCACAGCGAGAATTCGCCGGCAATATGTTTGGCCGCGAAGGGACGCGGCTCGATCCCGCCTTAGCCGCTAAGTAATTGCAAGGCCAAGTTCGTTCATCAGAAATTCACCCGGTTGTAACCTTCCTTTAATACTGCGCCGATTTAATTGTCCCTTCGCCAAGAAAATACAAAATACAAAGTTGCAGACCATCCCTTTAGGAGGGCCGATCGAGTGATACGACGCATCGTGCTGCTGCTGGCAGGTCTTGCCCTGGCGCTGCCAGTCCTGGGGCAGACCACGTTGAACGGAGCGGGCGCGACCTTCCCGTATCCCATGTATTCCAAATGGTTCAACGAGTACAACAAGCTGCACTCCGATGTGCAGATCAATTACCAATCGATTGGCAGCGGCGGCGGCATCCGCCAGGTTCTGAACGGCACGGTCGATTTCGGCGCCAGCGATACGCCAATGACCGATGAGCAGCTGAAAGAGGCCAAGACCAAAATCCTGCATATTCCTACCGTCCTCGGCGCGGTCGTGCCCGCCTACAACGTGGAGGGCGTCAGCGGTGAAATCAAGTTCACTCCGGAGGCGCTGGCCGGAATTTTTCTCGGCAAGATCAGCAGCTGGAACGATCCCGCCATCGCCAAAGCGAATCCCGGCGTCAGCCTTCCCCAGCAACGGATCAACGTTGTGTACCGCGCCGAAGGCAGTGGAACCACCTTCATCTTCACCGACTATCTCTCCAAGATCAGTTCCGACTGGAGCAATACCGTCGGCAAGGGACCTTCGGTGAAGTGGCCGGTCGGTATGGCCGGCAAGGGCAACGAAGGTGTCGCGGGACAGATCCGCCAGCAGCCGGGCTCGATCGGCTACATCGAACTGATCTATGCCGTGGAGAACAAAATTACCTACGGCTCGGTGAGGAACGCGGCGGGCAATTTCGTGAAAGCCTCGCTTGAGGGAGTAACCGAGGCCGCAGGATCGGTCAAAACCATGCCCGCTGATTTTCGCGTCTCGATCACCAACGCGCCCGGCAAGACCGCTTATCCCATCTCCAGTTTCACCTGGTTGCTCATTCCGGTTCAGAACAAGGACCCCAAGAAAGGGAAGATCCTCGCTGATTTTCTCGAGTGGATGGTCGTTGACGGACAGAAGATGACCAACCAGCTGAGCTACGCTCCGTTGCCGGCGAGCGTTGCGGAAAAAGTGAAAGTCGCCATTAAAGAAATCCACTAGTAGTGCCTAGCAAAATACTCGGCGGTCATGACCTTGAAATCCTTAAGAGAGGGATAACGATGAAACAAATTCTGTTGGTAGCGCTGTCGCTGATGATGGCCGGCGGTGGGATCGCGGCCGAGGCTCAAAATGCGGTTGCTCCTTCGGCTCCTGGCGCGCGGAAAAAAGTTGCGGCCAAGGCGGCCGGACCGACGATTGCGACGCAGTTGAGCGAGATGAAACAGTCAATCGACGCGCAGCAGCAGCAGATCAAACAGCTGATGGACCTGGTGCAAAGCCGCGATCAGAAGATCCAGCAGCTGGAGCAGCGGCTTGACCAGAGCCAGGCCGTGGTTACGCAGGCCCAGACCAAGGCGGACACGGCCGTGGCCGAGAGTGCCCAAGAAGAACAATCGGTTAGCTCGCTCAAAAGCGATGTCAACGACCTCAAATCGAGCTATGCCACGTCAGCGACGACCCTCCAGGAAACTCAGAAGCGAATGGGGGATCTGGAGAACCCGCTGGCGGTTCGCTTCAAAGGCATCACCCTTACTCCCGGCGGCTTCCTCGCCGCGGAATCGGTCTATCGCACCCGGGCGTTGGGAGCGGACATCAATACGCCCTTCAATAGTGTCAGCATGCCCGGGGCCGGCGCGAACGCCGTTTCCGAGTTCTTTGGATCGGGCCGTCAGTCGAGAATCTCCCTGCTCGCCGAGGGCAAGTTCAACGACGTCAAACTGACCGGTTATGTAGAAACCGACTTTCTCTCCGCGGGTATTACATCCAACAATAACGAGAGCAACAGCTACACCCTGCGTCAACGCCAGGCCTGGGGACAAGCCGCCTTGAGCAATGGCTGGAGTTTCACGGGCGGTCAAATGTGGAGTTTGGTGACAGAAACCAAAAAGGGCGTCGATAACCGCAGCGAAGCCTTGCCCATGACCATCGATCCGCAGTATACGGTCGGCTTCAGTTGGGCTCGGCAATGGGGCGTACGGCTGGCCAAGAACTTTGACAATCGCTTCTGGCTCGCCGCCTCGCTCGAGAATCCGCAGACCATCTTCTCGGCTACCAACAACGCCGCCAACTTCGCATTCGGCAGCCCCGGCAGCGGCGGCGGACTCTACAACTCCGGCATCACCAATTGCTCGACCAACGCGAGCGGCGTGACCACCTGCACGGCGGCGGCCAACTACTCGTTCAACGCCATGCCTGACGTTATCGTCAAGGCGGCCTTTGAACCTGGGTTTGGCCACTATGAGGTCTTCGGTATTCTGAGCCGCTTCCGCGACCGGGTGTATCCCTGCGTGGAGATTACCAACACCAGCCTGTGCGGTACCGGCGCCTCCTCCTCGATCGGCGCCTATAACGACTCGAAAAATGCCGGTGGAGTGGGAGCGAACGCCCGTTTCACTTTCCTCAAGCACATCGATTTCGGATTGCACGCTCTCTACGGGAATGGCATCGGCCGCTACGGTACCTCGGGTCTACCCGATGCCACGGTCAATCCGAATGGCACGCTGGCGGCGTTGCGCAGCTATCAGGGCCTGGCCACCCTGGAATGGCACGCCCCGCGGATCGATGTCTACCTCAATGGCGGAGAGGAGTATGTGGGACGCCGCTATCAAACGGACCCGGTCTCCGGCAAGATCGTGGGATACGGATCTCCCACCTATTCCGATGCCGGCTGCTACACCGAAACCGTGCCCTCAACCGGTACCGGTTACGCTTTCGGAGCGCTCGGCAGTTGCAGCAGCAATACGCAAAGCACCCTCGAGGGCACCTTCGGTTTCTGGATCAAACTGCGCAGCGGTCCCAAGGGAAGACTGCAGTTCGGCCCGCAGTATTCCTACGTAGCCCGAAACGCCTGGACGGGAACGTTCGCGGCGGCTACCGCAACAGCGCCGGCGGTCTTCACCGCACCGCACGGCATCGACAACATGTTCATGACTTCGTTCCGCTACTATCTGCCATAGATTCTCGAGCCTTCGCCCCCGGAGTTCCATGTGCTTGCTCCGGGGGCGGGGGATTTTTCTCCTCCCTGGAACTGCAACCGGCTGCATATTCTGCTGTGGCTCACCTGTTACGCGATCCCCGTAAGTGATTCAAAACATTTCCTCTGGAGGGCGAAAGCGGAATGGTACACTGCGTGCTATCTCTTCAATGTCAATAATGCCCATTAAATCAATGGACTTTGTGTAATAATTGCCTCCCTCAGCTCTTTAGTGATCGCTAGTGATCGTTTCGCTTCTCGAAAAAGGGACCGACGGCAGCCTTGGCTCATAGGGCGGGTCCGTGGGTGCCTGTAACGCGCAACCAAAAAATCAAAAGGAGAGGATTGTCATTTATGAAGTCAGGCAAGCACTTCCTTGTCACCTTGCTGACGCTTTCGCTGCTTTCAGCCGCCGCTTGGGCGCAAACCTCGGACCCAAGCGCCGCGACTCCGAAGAAGAAACCAACGCCCGGAGCGGGCACGCCCGTGCAGCCGGCGGCAACCGCGGCCGACATCCAGGCGTTGAAAGATGCCATGGCGGCTCAGCAACGGCAAATCCAGCAACTTACCGAGCAACTGCAGCAGGCGCAGCAGAATTGGAAGCAGGCGCAAGCTGCCGCCGCCGATGCCGCTAACAAGGCGACGGTCGCTCAGACCCAGACCAGTCAACAGCAGAAAGCAGTGGATGCGCTCGCCGGCGATGTGGCCGATTTAAAGACCGTGAGCGCGACCTCATCGGACACCCCGGTGTTGAAAAACGCCGTTCTCAACCTGCATCAGGATTCGCCGCAGGCCTCCGGCCCGCCGCCCGAACAAGTATTTAACCCTCAGATGGAGAGTCCGATTACGATTCGTTTCCGGGGCATCAACATCACTCCCGGTGGATATGCGGCAGCCGAATTTGTGCGGCGCTCGCGTGCCTTGGGTGCAGACATATCCACGCCCTTTAACTCCCTGACCATGCCGGGCGCGTCCCAGAGTCGTCTGTCGGAGTTTTTCGGCTCCGCCCGCCAGTCTAAGATCACCACCTTCGTCGAGGGCCACGTAGGGCACGTGGATCTGTCCAGTTACGTTTCCGCCGACTTCCTCTCCGCCGGCGTCACCTCCACCTCCACCGAAACCAACGGCTACACTCTCCGTCTCCGCCAGGCGTGGGGGCAGGCCAGGTTTGAAAATGGCTGGAGTTTCCTTGGCGGCCAGGCGTGGAGCCTGGTGACCGAGGATGCGAAAGGTATTGCCCCGGACGACGACATGGGCAAAACCAACGACGTTCGCCCGAAGACGATTGACCCGAACTATAACGCGGGCTTCCTGTTCGCGCGCCAGTATGGTCTCCGCCTCACCAAGAGCTTTGGCGACAAGGTTGCGGTCGCATTCGCAGTGGAAAATCCGCAGGCCACCCTGACCACCCACGGCAACGCCAGCAATTACCTGCTCGGCGAGGCTGGCGCCAGCAACAGCTACAACACCACCGCCAATTACTCCTTTAATCCCTCACCCGATCTGATCGCCAAGATCGCTTTTGATCCCGGCTTCGGACACTACGAGATCTTCGGCCTGGCCGACCGCTTCACCGACCGGGTCTTCCCTTGCGTGGAATTTGCGGCCGGCACCCCGCTCTGTACGGCTACTGGCGCCACCACCGCGACCGGAGCCTACAACGCCTCGAAAGAAGGTGGAGGCTTCGGCGCCAGCGCGCGTTGGGTCTTTGGCCACCACCTCACGTTCGGATTGAAGGGCTTTGGCGGTAGCGGGGTTGGCCGCTACGCTCCGGGAGGACTGTCGGATGCTTCCATCTATGCCAATGGCACCATTCACTTGATCAGGAACTTTGCTGGCTTAAGCACGATCGAGTGGAAGAGCAAGAAGTGGGATGTCTACGGTTATGGCGGCGTAGAGTACGCGGGCCACTCGTATAGCTTCGATAAATTGGCGAACAAAGGCGCCGGAGCCAACGTTGGCTATGGCGCTCCCACCTTCCTCAATACCGGCTGCTACACCGAAACCGCACCCGGCGCGGGTGGTTTCACTCCGGGAACCCTCGCCAATTGCACCGCCGATACGCGAGCCTTGCTCGAGGGAACCTTCGGCTTCTGGTATCGCTTCTACAGCGGGCCCAGGGGAAGGTTCCAGTACGGCACGCAATACTCCTACGTCACGCGCAACACTTGGTCGGGTGTGGCGGGAGCGCCGAACGGACTCGACGGAATGGTTTTCACCTCGTTCCGCTATTACTTGCCGTAAACCACGACCGATCCGCCCCTGTGTCATCACACGCGGCGCGAATCGAGGTCTTAACCAGGGCGTCGGCCTTAAAAGTCGGCGCCTTTTTCTGCTTCCGCTTCACCCGTCCTGCCACCGCCCCCTTGCCAATTGCCAGGGTCAGGGCCTTGGTATACTGTTTTCCGTCGGATGCCTCGCAAGCAACTGCTTAGTCTGCGGCTTATCATCCCAACCTCGACCCTATGGTTCGACAAGTTCTCGGCAACCGTGCCCCGCTATTGAATCGCGAAGCCTCGTGGCTGAAATTCAATTGGCGCGTGCTCGAAGAAGCCGGCGACGTCCGCAATCCGCTGCTCGAACGCGTCAAGTTTCTTGCCATTTCCGCCAGCAATCTGGATGAATTCTTCGAGGTCCGGGTGGGCGGCCTGCTGCAGCAGCTCGAAGACGGGCACAATTCCACCACCCCCGACGGCCTCACCATGGTCGAGGAACGGGAACTGATCAAGGAGGCAACCCAGGAGTTCGTGGAAGAGCAATATTCCTGCTGGAACGACCGCTTGCGGCCGGAGCTCGCCGAGCAGGGAATTCGCGTGCTCGGAATCGACGAACTGGATGAATCCGCCCTGGCGTTTGCCGATGACTATTGCGAACGGGAGCTCGACCCGCTGCTGACTCCGGTGACCGTCGACCCGGCACACCCCTTCCCGCGGGTCATCAACAAGGCGCTGTGCGTGGCCTTGTTGCTGCGGCGGCGCCGTCGTTCCTCGCTCACCTACACCGGGGTGGTCACGGTTCCGCGCTCGCTGCCGCGCCTGGTTCGCCTCCCGTCCGAGGGCAGCAGCGATTACATTTTTCTCGCCGACCTGGTCGTCCATCATGCGGCGCGCATGTACAAGGGTTACGACATCATTTCTTCCGCCGCCTTCCGCGTCACCCGCAACAGCAACCTCTACCTGCAGGAAGAAGAATCGCGCAACCTGCTGGAATCGGTGCGCGCCGAGCTGCATAACCGTCGCAAGGGAGACGCGGTGCGCATGGAGATCGAAGCCGGGGCCAATCCCGAGATCATCGAGCGCCTGGGCATGGTTTTTGAACTCGATCGCTGGCAGATTTTTCCGGTTCCTGGGCCGGTGAATCTCTCGCGCCTGTTTAATATTCATGAGGAGACCGCCCGGCCCGATCTGAAGTTCCACGCCTACGTGCCACGCGAATTGCGGTTGACGGCAAAGTCCCACGACCTGTTTGAAGAGTTGCGCCGCCACGACGTTCTCCTGCATCATCCCTATGATTCCTACGACGCGGTCCTGTCGTTCATTCAGTCCGCCGCGGAAGACGAGCGGGTGGTTTCGATCAAGCAGACTCTTTACCGCACCAACGAGCATTCCCTGATCGTTCCCTCGTTGATCGCCGCCGCCGCGCACAAGGAAGTCACCGCGGTGGTGGAGCTAAAGGCCCGCTTCGACGAAGCCTCGAACATCCGCTGGGCGCGCGATATGGAAGACGCGGGCGTGCAAGTGTTTCACGGACTCGTGGGCCTGAAGACGCACTGCAAGCTTTCTCTATTGGTGCGGCGCGATCCTGACGGCGTAACCCGCCAGTACGCTCATCTGGGCACCGGCAACTACAACGCGACCACGGCGCGAATCTATACCGATCTCAGCTTGCTCACGGCCGACCCAGAAATTACCCACGCGGTTCACGATGTCTTCAGTTTTCTCACCGCCTACGCCGAGCATCCCGACTACGGCCCCATGCTGGTGGCGCCCTTGGACCTCGCCGAAAAGTGCATGAAGTTGATTGAGCGAGAAGCGCAACATGCGCACCTCGGCCGGCCGGCGAGAATCATCGTCAAGCTCAACTCGCTGGTCGACAAGGAGATTGTGCGATCGCTCTACCAGGCTTCCCAGGCCGGCGTGGACATCGATCTGATCGTGCGCGGCATTTGCTCATTGCGTCCGGGGATTCGCGGCCTCAGCGATCGCATCCGCGTGCGCAGCATCGTCGGCCGCTTTCTCGAGCACAGCCGTATCTTTTACTTCGAAAACGGGGGCGAACCCGAAGTCTACCTGGGCAGCGCCGACTGGATGCCGCGCAACCTTCACGAGCGGGTGGAGGTCTTGTTCCCCCTGAAAAACCCGCTGCTGCGCGACCGCGTGGTGCACGAGATCCTGGCCGCCTATCTCGCCGACAACGTGAAGGCAAGATTCCTCCAGAAAGACGGCCGTTATCTCCGCCCCTGGCAGTCTCCGAAAGGTCGCAGCAAGCGGCCGCCCCGAGGCGCCTCGGTCTTCAATGCCCAGGATTTTCTCATCGGCCTGGCGGAGGGGGCGAAGACCCCGGACGAGATCCCGGTTGCGGTTCCGCGCCGTTCGTCGCGGGTGGGGACGGGGAGAATTGCAGTCGGAAAGGAATAGTTATCCCTAAATGTTTCTTTATTTTTTACGCCACGCCAGTGCCGGCCAGCAGTTGAGCAGTGCGAAGAAGGATGAAAAACGCGGTCTCGATAAAGATGGCATCGAGCAATGCGGCTACATCGGACGCGCCCTGGCTGCGGTCGGCGTGCAAGTCGAAATCATCATCTCCAGCCCGCTCAAGCGTTCGACGCAAACCGCGTCGTTGGTGGGCAACGAAATGGGGCACGAGGGCAAGCTGATTACCGACAACGCTCTGCGGCCGCAGGCCAGCTTCTCGGAGTTTCAGAAGCTGCTCGAAAAGTATGCCCGCCAGGATTCGCTGCTGGTGGTCGGACACAATCCCAACTTAGGCGAATTTCTGGGTCGCGTCATCAGTGACAGCGGCTGCGAAGCCGTCGTCGAGCTCAAGAAAGGGGCCGTGGCCAAAGTCGAAATGCGTCGCAACTCCGGCTCCCTGAGCTGGTGCATCACCCCGCGCATCCTGCGCGCGCTTCACACCGCCGCCACAGAAAGTTCGCGCCCGAAGACTTCGCGGAAGTAGGAGCGATCTTTCTCGATCGACCACACCTCCAGGTCCACGCTGGCTTTTCCCCGGGGAGCCAGTCGCAGCATGACCTTGCCGCCGCGTGCCGAGACTCCGAACTTCTCCACCGATTGGCTCCTCCCCATATTCAGGGCGCGCGCGATGCGCAGCAACATGGTGGCCTTTTTCACATTCTCCTGCTCTTCAGGATTCAGGGTGCTCATGGGTCCTTCTCCCGGCGTGGGGCGCGATTTTCCGAGGTAGCGCGCAATCGAACCGATGATGCGACGCTGCTGCGGCGTATATCCCAGAATTTCCGAATTGGCGATGATGTAGTAGGTATGCCGGTGGTGTCCGTTGCGGTTCACGTAATCGCCCACCTCATAGAGCATGGCCGCGGCCGAAAGCCATTCGACATACTCGGCTGGAAGCTGGTGTACCGATTTCAGAGCGGAGAACAGCAGCAACGCGGCGTCACGCACATGCAAGGCATGATGAAAATCCACGCGATAATGCTCGACCGCGCGCTTGATCGATTCCCAGCGCTCCGACTCAATGGCGCGTCCCGAGCGCGTGCTGCGATCGTAATCGGCCGCCATCTGCGCCAGGATGCCATCGCGCAGTCCGAGGGCGGAGTAGCGAAACCCTGCGAGATGGCATCGCTCCAGCAATTCCGCATACACCACCGCGCCCGCACAAATGATCTCCGCGCGACGCGGGCCAATGCCCGGAATCCGCTGCCGTTGTTCGAGGGGCATGCGCGAGATCTGTTTGGCAATGCGAAGGATCGTCTCGCGGCTGCCGTACGTCGCCGGACGACGGTTCTTGGGGCCGGCCATGTGGCTGGCCGCGGCCACCAGCGCCGCGGCGGTACCCGAGGTTGCAATGACCGTGTTCACGTGCGCCGCCTTGATCCGATTCTGGATGCGGGTAATCTCCCGCGTCACAAATTCCCGCAGCCGCTTCAGTTCACTCTTGCGCGGCGGATCGTGCGGCAGGAATTCACCCGTCAAGCGCACGGCACCGAGCGGCAAGCTCACCGAATCCCGGAGATGCCCCTCGCGGGAAAGCGTAAGCTCGCAACTGCCGCCGCCCAGATCGACCAGCAGCACTCGGTCGCCCCCGAGCCGGCCGGCGGAGACAATGCCCAGGTGAATGAGCCGGGCCTCTTCCAGTCCCGAAATGATTTCGATTGTCCACCCGGTCGTCGAGCGCACCCACTCCTGAAAGGTCCGCGAATTACGGGCATCGCGCAGCGCCGCGGTGGCTACGACCCGCACCGAATCGGTGGCGCATTCCTGGATGGCGCGATTGAAACGCCGCAGCACGCGCACGGTTTGCGTCATCGCCTCGGGCGAGAGCAGTCCACCGCTGAAAACCCCTTCTCCCAGCCGGGTGACTTCGCGGTCTTCGTGGATCTGTTTCATCCGTCCGGCCTGCAGGCGTGAGATTTTCAAACGAACCGAGTTCGACCCGATATCAATGGCGGCAAAAGTAGGCATAGAGCGACGGACGACGGTGACAACCAGTCTTCTCACAATCGGCCCCTCCCACGCAACCACGGAAGCCCGATGCCCGGCGACAGGTTGCGGCCTCTGCACTCCTGCCGGGAGCGAGGACTCGACCGTGTGGGGTCGGTTTTGTGCCCTGAACGAGACTGCGGGGTTGGCGGTGGCACAAAAAGACGTTTTCCGGGTTCTCAGCCGAGCCTCGACAGACGGTCGTCTTTCGAGATGGGCGAGCTGGCTCGCTTTTTAACCGATTTGTAACACGCCTTTGGTAGCCTCAAGCGGAGATGTCGAATCGAGCCTTGCCCCGGCCGCGTTTCAGCGCTCCCGAACCGGAGCGGGGAACAAAGGTCGCCCTGAAACTCGAAACCCGAACCACGCCGCTATTGCCGGGGAAAGTCAGCGAGATCCCCGATGCAGCTTTTGGCTGGACAATGCGCCTTTGCGGGCTGGCCGTGGTCGCCCTGCTGGGGGTTATCGTTTACCAGCTCGCGGTCGGCTCTGAGCTCTCCTGGCATGCGTTTGGCTGGAAATTTTTCGCTCAATCCGACTGGAATCCGGTGGAGGATCTCTATGGTGCTTTGCCGTTTATGTACGGCACCATCGTGTCCTCGCTGCTGGCGCTGGCGATCGCCATTCCCCTGTCTCTCGGCGTGGCCGTTTTCATTACCGAGATGTGCCCGGTCGGACTGCGCGGAATTCTCTCTTTCACCACGGAACTGCTGGCCGCCATCCCCAGCGTGGTCTATGGCCTTTGGGCAATTTTTATTCTGGTGCCGGTGTTGCGGGAAGATGTTCAGCCGATGCTCGCCCGGACGCTCGGCTGGACGACGCTGTTCAGCGGGCCGCCCTACGGCATCGGCATGCTGGCGGCGGGCGTCATTCTGGCCATCATGATCATTCCCATCATCTCGTCGGTCACGCGCGAAGTGCTCACCGTGGTTCCGCAACATCAGCGGGAAGCGGTGCTGGCGCTCGGCGCAACCCGCTGGGAGATGATCCGCATGGGTGTCCTGCGCAATGCTCGGGCGGGCATCATGGGCGCCATCATCTTGGGCCTGGGGCGCGCCCTCGGCGAAACCATGGCCGTCACCATGGTGATCGGGAACCGTCCCGAGATTGCCAAGTCGCTGTTTGCACCCGGATACACCATGGCGAGCGTGCTGGCTAATGAATTCACCGAAGCCACCGGCGATTTATATCTTTCGGCCCTGATCGAAATTGGCCTGGCGCTGTTCTTCGTCACCATTGTCGTCAACGCGCTGGCGCGGCTCATGGTGTGGAGTGTGACTCGAGGCCAGCCGGCGCGGGGTGTAGCCTGATACGACGTGCCTGACAAGAACTCCAATTCGACAGTGGTCGGCGGGCCACCGAGGGGTATTCCGCGGATCAACATTTCTCCCGTCAGCCTCCGGCGGCGGGTGACGGACCGGGTGATGACCGTCCTGTCCGTGCTCACCGTTGCCCTGGTGCTTCTCCCGCTGTTTGCCATCTTTGCGTATCTGGTTTACAAGGGGCTCGGCTCGATTAACCTTGCCTTCCTCACGCAGACGCCGAAGCCGGTCGGCGAACCCGGCGGCGGCATGGCGAATGCGATCGTGGGCTCCATGGTCATTCTCGCGATCGCGAGTCTGCTCGGGGTACCGCTCGGAATCGGGGCAGGCATTTTTCTCTCCGAATACGGTCGCAACCGCTATGGGGATATCGTGCGTTTCATCTCCGATGTCTTGAATGGCGTGCCTTCGATCGTGATCGGCATTGTCGCCTACGGGCTGGTCGTCGTTCACCAAAAGCATTTCTCGGCCCTCGCCGGCGGAGTTGCGCTGGCCATCATGATGATTCCAACCATTGCCCGCACGACCGAGCAGATGCTGCTCCTGGTTCCGCAGGCCATCCGCGAAGCCGCCTATGGCCTGGGCGTGTCCCGCTGGCGCACTACGCTGTCGATTACGCTCCGCACCGCGACCTCGGGCGTGATCACCGGCGTCATGCTCGCCTTCGCCCGCGTGGCCGGAGAAACCGCGCCGCTGCTGTTTACCGCCTTTGGAAACCAGTTCTGGAACTGGAAGTCGGACCAGCCCACGGCAGCCCTGTCGCTGCAAATTTATACCTATGCCATTTCCCCCTTCGACGAATGGCACCGGCAGGCCTGGGCGGGTGCGCTGGTCTTGATCGTACTGATCGTCAGTGCCGTGGCCGCGGTTCGTATCGCGGTCAAGCACGGGACTTTGTCGGGAGCTTAGGCGATGATGGGGAAAAGGATCCTAACCAATCGTCATCCCGGGCAGAAGTCGCAGGATCCCGAATTTGAGCGCGCGATTATGAGCCGGGGCAGGAGCTAAGGCAGTTATGGGCGTCGGAATCACGGTCGAACACCTGAATGCGTTTTACGCGAAAACGCAAGCCTTGTTCGACGTCAACATCAGCGTGGCGGCCGACCATGCGACCGCACTCATCGGTCCGTCGGGTTGCGGAAAATCAACCTTCATTCGTTGCCTCAACCGCATGCACGAAACCATTCCCGACGCCAGGGTCGAGGGCAGTGTGCGGATTGGTGATCTGAGTGTCTATAACGGAACCTCGGCCACCCAGCTGCGCCGTCGCGTAGGCATGGTATTTCAGAAGCCGAATCCTTTCCCCACCATGTCGATCTACGACAACGTCGCCGCCGGACTCAAGCTGAACGGTTTTCGCAACCGCAAACAGCTTGATGAGGTAGTTCAGAAATCGCTGCACAGCGCCGCCTTGTGGGATGAAGTGAAGGACCAGCTCCACAAAAAATCCGGAGCCAGCCTTTCCGGCGGCCAGCAGCAGAGGCTGTGCATCGCCCGCGCCCTCGCCGTACAGCCCGAAGTTCTGCTCATGGATGAACCCTGTTCCGCGCTCGACCCCATTTCCACCGGCAAGATCGAAGAGCTGATTTTTCAATTAAAAGAGCAGTACACCATCGTGATTGTGACGCATAATATGCAGCAGGCCGCCCGGGTGGCGGAGTTTACCGGCTTTTTTCTCTTAGGCAAGATGATCGAATTCGACAAGACCGAAAAGATCTTCACCAATCCCTCCGACAAACGGACGGAAGATTACGTCACCGGCAGATTTGGATAAATGGGGCTCGCATAAATGCGCACGCGCTTTCAACAACAAATGGAAGATCTCCGCGAGAAACTGCTCCGCATGGGAGGTCTGGCGGAATTGGCGGTCGATCGCGCCTGCCAGGCTTACACCGAGCGCGATCTCACCCGGTGCCAACTGGTGCTCGAAAACGAAAGCCTGATCAACGCCGCTGAGCGCGAAATCGACGAGTTGGCCTTCGACGTCCTCGCCACTCAACAGCCCGCGGCCGTCGATCTGCGCTTTATTCTGGCGGTGACCAAGATCAACGCCGATCTGGAACGCGTGGGAGACCAGGCCGTCAACATCGCCGAGCGCGTCATGGACTTGATCGAATTGCCCGCCGTCGACCTGCCGGTTGATATCCCGCGCATGGCTACCGCCGTCAGTGCCATGGTGCGTCGCGCCCTCGAGTCGTTCGTCGAAGGCAAAGCCGAACTGGCGCAGGCCGTTCTCGAAATGGATCACGTCGTCGACCGCATGCGCGACGAGGCCTTCATCGTGCTCGTGCGAAAGATGAATGAAGAGCCGCAAGTGACTCAGCAGGCGTTAGATGCTCTTCTGGTGGCACGCAATCTGGAACGCGTAGCCGACCACGCCACCAACATCTCCGAAGATGTTATTTTCTGGGTACTCGGAGCCGATGTGCGACACCACGCCCAGGCCGCCTCCGCCCTGCCAAGAGCAGAACGACGCGAGCCGTAAACCGGAAGCGCCCGACAAGAAGCGGTCGCGCGAGGGCGCCCCTGCCTCTCGTGCGCCCAATCGACATCTTGGGGGGAGTGTTGCCGGGTTCAGCTCGTCGAACAATTCAGGATACACTGTTCGAGCCCATGACCCACCGAATCCGCGTTTTCGCCACCTGCGACATCGGAGACGCCTCCCACGTCCTCCGCGACAAGGGATACGATCTTGAGATCTATCCCGGACCGGAAGCCCCGCCCAAAAGTCTTATCGTCGAAAAAATAAAGTCCGGTGTGGATGGCCTCATCACCACCCTGCGCGATCCGATCGATGCCGAGGTCTTCGCCGCCGGCGCCGGCAAGCTGAGAGTGGTCGCGCAGATCGCTGTAGGTTTCGACAACATTAACCGCGCCGACGCCAACCAATACAAAGTTCCATTCACGCACACTGCCGACGTCCTGACCGAGGCCACCGCCGAGTTCGCCTTCTTCCTGATGGGCGCGCTCGCCCGCAAACTCTGGTCCGCCGAACATCTGACGCGAGAAAACCGCTGGAGCTACTGGCATCCCTACCTGCCCTTTCTGGGCGACGAAGTCACCGGAAAGACCGTCGCCGTCATCGGTACCGGCCGTATCGGCATGGCTTTCATCAAGAAGTGCGCCGGTTTCGACATGAACATCCTGTGCTTCGATCCAGCCTATCAAAATCACGATTACATCAAAGCCATCCAAGAGGTGAAAGACTTGCGCTTTGAACGTGGCATCAGTCGCGAGCGAGCGACAATTCGTTACACCCAATTCGAGGAAGCGTTGCGTGGCGCGGACTTCATCAGCCTGCATGTGCCGCTGGTGCGCGCCGGTGAAGGCGCCACTCCCACTTATCACCTGATCAACGAATCCACGCTGCGCCTGATGAAGCCCACCGCCATGATTGTTAACACTTCGCGAGGCCCGGTCGTCGACGAGGCGGCCCTGGCCCACGCCTTGCGCGAGAATTGGATCGCCGGTGCCGCTCTCGACGTCTACGAGGAAGAGCCGCTGCCTGCCAATTCACCGCTACGCGATCCCGCCATCGCCGACCGCTGCCGCCTCCTGCCCCACTTCGCCAGCGCCGCCCGCATTACGCGCCTGGCCTCCGATCCCAACAAAGGCATGGCCGGACGCTGTGTGCAGGGCCTCATCGATGTGCTCGAAGGTAACTACGGAGGCGACATCACGAAGATGCCGTACGTGGTGAACAAAGAAGCCTTCGCCAAGCAGGGGTGAGAGGGGTCGGTTTCGCTACAATACCCGCTTTCCCCCAGGTCGACCCGGGCGTTTTCCGAACTGGACCGGGTCGCGGGGGGAGCGGCTGAAAGCTTGTCGCTGCCCAACCTCACCTGCTACTCTCGCCCTTCACGGACGCGATGTTCTCGGAGCGCACAAACTGGCGGCTCAATCCGAACGCCCTCACCCGCGCGATCGAACAAGTTCGTGCCTCGGGCCAGAAGATTCTCGACCTGACGATCTCGAACCCGACCGAGGCCGGCATCCATTCCGACCCCGAATCCGTGCTCGGGGCGCTGGCGAATCCCGAAGCGATGCGTTACGATCCGCAGCCCCGCGGATTGCTCGAAGCGCGTCAAGCGGTGTGCCGTTACTACCGCGAGTCGCACGAGGTTTTTGCGCTTGATCCCGAGCGCCTGATTCTGACCACCAGCACCAGTGAAGCCTACTCCCATGTCTTCCGCCTGCTCGCGAATCCGGGAGATGAGATCCTGGTCGCCAAACCGAGCTACCCGCTGTTCGAGTTCCTGGCCGATCTTGCTGACGTAAAGCTGGTCCCGTACCCGCTCCTCTACGATCACGGATGGCAAATTGATTTCGATTTTCTCTACAAGGCGGCGAGCACCAAGTCGCGAGCCGTGATTGTTGTCCATCCCAACAACCCAACCGGTTCCTACGTCTCGGCGAGCGAAGCCGCGGCGCTTAACGCCTTCTGTCGCGATTACAGTCTGGCTCTGATCGTAGACGAAGTGTTCCTCGATTATTCCCACGATGGGACGCCCCGCAACAGCTTCGTAACCAACGCCGATGCTCTAACCTTCGTTCTGAGCGGAGTCTCAAAAATCTCCGCCCTGCCGCAAATGAAACTCGCCTGGGTGGCCACGAGCGGCCCGCCGCAAATGGTCGCCACTGCCGGAGCGCGCCTGGAAATCATCGCCGACACCTATCTGTCGATGAACGCTCCCATCCAGCTCGCCACCCCGGTGTGGCTCGATCAGCGTAAGCGTATTCAACCGATTATTCTCGACCGTCTGCGCGTAAACTGCGCCGACCTCGATCGCCAACTCCTGAGCCATCCCTCAGTCACTCGATTGCAAGTCGAAGGCGGATGGTACGCAGTGCTGCGCGTTCCCAGACGCGGAACGGACGAGGACCTGGCCATCGATCTTTTGCGCAAGATGGGGGTCGTCGTACATCCCGGCCACTTCTATGATTTTCCGAGCGAAGGCCAGGTGGTTCTGAGCCTGATCACCGAACCCAGAGATTTTCGCGAAGGAGTCGCCCGTCTGCTGCACGTGGTAGGAGCTTAGTTGCGAAATCCCAGATCCTGTTCTTTGGCCAACATCCTCGGGTTGGGCGCGGCGCCAGGGGCACGGGAACTGCGGCGTTTCGCCACCGATCGGCAACACTCGAGACCACTCGTCCGGAGGATCACTGGTTTAGTCTTCTGAGCTGCGCTCTCGTGGTATCCTTCTCGCCGTTTCCTTTGATCATTATTTTGGGTCGTCATTCAAGGAGAATTCATGCCCATCAGCCGTCGTGGTTTTCTAGGCTCGGCCATCGCGGTATCAGTAGGAACGGGCCTGAATGCGACAGATTCGAAGGCCGAAGACAAATCACAGGGCAACCTCTCCAGCTCCGCCGGCGTGTTCGGGACCGGCAAGCGCCCGATCATAGTCTGCGCCAATAACGGTGTAAATTACCTGGATGGAGCCTTCGCTTTTCTGCAAGGGGGCGGAGACACGCTGGACGCCGCCATCCGCGTGGTCAAAGGTCCGGAAGACGACCCCAACGACGACAGTGTCGGCCTCGGCGGACTTCCCAACGAGGAAGGAGTCGTCGAACTCGACGCCTGTTGCATGCACGGGCCCACACGCCGCGCCGGATCGGTCGGTGGCGTCCGTAACATCAAGAATGTGGCGCTCGTTTCCAAAGCCGTCATGGACCATACCGGCCACGTCATGCTGGTCGGCGAAGGTGCCGAACGATTTGCCGTCGCCGTCGGGTTCCCGCGAGAGAATCTGCTCACCGAACGTTCCCGCAAGATCTGGCTGCTGTGGAAGGAGAACCACTCCTCCGATGACTGGTGGGGCCCCGGCCTGGCCGACCCACAATGGAAGCCCCCCTCGCCCGAGACGGGTGAACCGCAGTCCAAGCGCTGGCAAGAGCTCATCCGGCGTCTCGAACAGCAAGCGGCAACACTCGGTATTGAGCCCGAATTTCGCATGGCCGCCATCCGCCGCGTTCTGTCTCCGCCGACCGGTACCATCCACTGTTCCGCACTCAACGAGAAAGGGGAAATGTCGGGCGTCACCTCCACCAGCGGCCTGGCCTTCAAGCTTCCTGGACGTTGCGGCGACTCGCCGATCGTGGGTGCGGGCTGCTATACCGATCAGGACGTGGGTTCGGCCGGCGCAACCGGCAGCGGAGAAGAAAACATCAAGGTAGCGGGAGCCCACACCATTGTCGAAAACATGCGCCGCGGCATGTCTCCGCTCGACGCCGGCATGGATACCCTCAAGCGCATCGCCCGCAACTACAACAACGACAAGAGCAAGCTCAAATTCCTCGACATGACCTACTACATCCTCCGCAAGGATGGTGCCTATGCCGGCGTCTCTCTCTGGGAGGGTTACTCCGAACACGAGAAACACAAAATCGCCGTGCACGACGGTACCCACCGCTCCGAGGTTACGGTTGCCCTGTTCCCGGGCGTCTCGCATGAGTTTCCCCCCTTTCCCTTCAACATGCCCAAGGAACTAACGCAGGATTCGGTGTACGTGAAATAGGCCGGGGAAACGGTACGGGAAATCGAAAGGGCCAAAGCCAATCGGCCGTTCCTTCGGCCCTTCCCACAGGGTGTACAATTGTGTTGTTAAGGGACCGCTTTTAGGGATTGTTCTCCCGCGTTCGAGGCTCGAAAATGAACGTTCACGTCAGTTACAAGGTCCACAAAACCCCCGACATCGAAAAAGAAATCAGCCACCAGGTCGAGAAAATCCAGAAGCGCCTGCACGTCTTCCGGCCCGAACTGGTCCATCTCAAAGCCACCATCGATCCGGTTTCGATGCGCGAGCTCACGCACGTGAGCCTGAACCTGCGCCTGCCCTCGGGCCAACTGACCGCCGAAGAGCAGGCGCCGAGCGCAACCGCGGCCATCAAGGCTGCCTTTGACGAACTCATCCAGCAGATCGGGCGCCACAAGGAGCTGCTCCGCTCGAGCCACAAATGGCGTCGCTGGCGTGGGGGTGCGCCGCAATCTCCCGAGCCCGGCGTTCCATTTGAAAAGACCATGGCCGCCGTTCTGCTGCCGACCATCTCCGCCGATGACATTGGTTGCTACGTCAACGCCAATCTTGCCCGGCTGGAACGTTTCGTGGATCGCGAACTGCGGTTTCGACGCACCAACGAGGAGATTCCGGAACAGGGACTGTCAACTTCCGAAGTAGTCAATGAAGTGATCGCCCGGGCGCTCGGCGACCACGACCGGCCGGAAAAACTGACGCTCGAGCCTTGGCTCTACCGCCTCGCCCTGCAGTCCATGAACGAGATGACGACCCATCTGCAGGAAGCCGAGTCGTCGACCCATGTTCATCTCGAAGACAGCCGCCGCCGGCAAAATGTCGAGGCCTCCGATGAAGCGGGCCTGCAATTCCACCAGAGCGATGAGGGTTGGACGCGCGAAAGCGCAATCCCCGACCGGCGCTTGTCCACTCCCGAGCAGGACGCCTACTCCGACGAAGTGATTGCCCTGGTGCAGGCTGCGCTCCGCGGGGCGGATCGCACCGACCGCGAAGCCTTTCTCCTCTATGGCATCGAAGGGTTTTCCCTCAACGAAATTGCCGCCATCACCGGCCGGCATCCGGAGGCCGTGCGCGAATCCGTGCAGCGGGCACGCGACTGCGTTCGCAGCGCGCCCTCGATCGCCAGTGAGTTCCATGGCGAACTCCTAGCCAAACACCGAAGCTAAAACGCGAAGCAAATCATCTTAGTCAGTAACCGCATCTCAATATGTTTTAAGGAGCGTCGAGATGATGACCCGGGACGAAATACGTGAACTTGCTGCTTTTCAAGCGGACGAAACCAAAGGGGCCTGCGCCCTGAGCTTCTATTTCCAGCCCGATCCTCCGCAGGATCGATCCCATCGCCGCGAGGCGATCGTGGCCAAAGACGTTGTCAAGCAGGCATTGAAGAGCGCCGCCGCGCTGGGAAAGAACGGGTCGCTGCACGCCGACCTCGATCGTGTTCTCGATCTGGCGACCAATCTCCGGGGCAATGCCCGCGGAAAGGCCGTGTTCGCCTGTTCCGCGCAGAAGTTCTGGAAAGAGTATGAGCTGCCGCCCAATCTCGGGGGCACCCGCATCTATCTGCAGTCCCAGTTTCAGCTGAGACCGCTGGCAGCCTTGCTCGGAGCCCAGCCCGCGCTCTGCGTCGCCATGGTCGACCGCCAGCGCGCCCGCTTCTTCGATCTGCGCCTCGACGACCTCCGCGAACGCGGAGCGATTGTGCACATGCTTTCGCGCAACGCTTCACGAGATGGCTACAACGGGTACGAGGGCGGGCATGCCGAACGTCGCGTGGCCGAGGAGGCTCTGCAGCATTTCAAAGCCATCTCCGAGCGCCTGCGCTTCGATTTTGAGAAGGGCATCTGGGAGCGTTTGATCGTCGGGTGCCAGGATGCCAACTGGTCCGAGTTCGAATCCAATCTGCATCCCTATGTCAGAGAGCGCCTGATCGGCCGATTTTCAGCCGATGTTGCCAGTGTTTCGAATGAAGAGATTCGCGATCGCGCCGACATCGTTCTCAAGAAGTGGATCACCGAGCGAGGCTCGAAGAAAGCCAGCGAAGCGCTGGATTTTGCCAAATCGAACGGGCGCGGCGTAAGCGGCCTCCGTCGAGTGCTGCAGGCGCTCGAGGCGGGCGAAGTACAGAGCATCTTCCTCGGCGAAAAGTATTCCTCCCAGGCCGTACAGTGCCCCAACTGCGGCCACCTGGACGCCCATCTGGTCGCGGCTTGCGTGGCTTGCGGGCACTCCACGCGCGAACTCGCCGACGTCTGCGACGCCATCATCCCCATTGCCATCCGTCGCGACATTGAACTGTTTTATCTCAAGGACCATGCCGATCTCGATCATGCCGGCAATATCGCCGCGCTCCTGCGCTTTCGCTCGGATCAGAGAACAGGGCAAGTCCCGGTGGCATCATGAGGTGAACCCGGAGCCTCGGCTTCGCGCCCCAGCATCGCCTGCACTTCTACCGGCAACCCTTAGGCATACGGCAAGTTGCTGGAAGCGGCGCTGGTGTGCGCAGCCTGCTTAATCACCGAATGCCGCTGGCAACGGGTTTTCGGAAACGCACAGATTCAGCCGGACCGGCCCGCCCTGGGCTGTCCCGTCGGTCTCGGAAGGTTCTCGAGCGGACATCACCCTGGGGAAAAACAAAAGCGAGCGGCGTCCGCCTGTGGCGGAATCGGGCCGCCTCAGCGAAAATAAATTCATGATCCACAAGATCCTCCCCGTAGGTCCGCTGCAATGCAACTGCTCGATCATCGGCGACGAGACGACGCACGAAGCCATGGTGATCGACCCGGGAGATGACATCGAAAACGTTCTCGCCGTCATCCGTGAATACAAGCTGCAAGTGAAGCAGATCATCATCACCCATGCCCACATCGACCACGTCGGCGGAGCGATGAAGCTGCGGGCGCAGACCGGCGCTCCCATCCTGCTCAACCAGAATGACTATGCGCTGCTGAAGATGCTCGACGTGCAGGCTTCCTGGCTGGGCATGGCTGCGCCCGGAGCGGTTGCCATCGAAGCGAGCATTGCCGATGGCGAATCCTTGCAGACAGGAAATCTCAAGGCGAACGTCCTCCACACGCCGGGCCACACCGAGGGCAGTGTCTGCCTATATTTTCCTGCGGAGAAACTGCTGATCGCCGGCGACACCCTGTTCGCCCGCAGCATTGGACGGACCGATCTACCGGGGGGATCATTCGAGAAAATCATGCGCTCCCTGCGGGAACGCGTCCTCACTTTGCCCGATGAGACGGTTGTAATTCCAGGCCACGGAGCGCAGACCACGATAGGAGAAGAAAGAGAACAGAATCCCTTCCTGGTTGCATGACCCTTGGTCGAGCTAGGTGATGGACGACCGAAAGCTATTTCTGCGTGGGCGCCTGGTTTTGCGGGACCATCGGAGGCGCGGACGAAGCCGGCGCAGCTGGTTGTGACTTGGTCTGTGCAGGCTTTACTCCCGAGAGCACTGACGTCGGTCCGCTCCGGCGGGCGGCGAAAATCGAGAGCAGGATCGACGTAAGCATGAAAATAATCGCCGACCATGTCGTCGCCCGCGAAAGAGCCGAAGCCGCGCCGCGCGGACCAAACGCCGTCTGGCTTCCCTGGCCGCCAAACGCCGCCGCCAAATCCCCGCTCTTGCCGCTCTGCAGCAGCACGACCGCAATCAGAAACAAACACACGAGAACGTGAACCACGGTGATCAAAATCGTCATTGCAAAGAAACTCCGTCCGGGCCGCAGGCCGACTCAAATTCCAATTTTTCCTAAAACCACGCGGGAATCAGTATGCAGAAGGGAATTGAAAACCCTCCGCCAACCCACCTTCAAGGGCTGGCAGGGATATCTTGCAGCCCTGCTTAGCCGCTAAGACATTGTAAGGCACGCTCATCGGACTGTAAACGGACTGCGATCGTGGGATATTGGCATTTTTCGGCCTCGAGCTCCCGTCTTGTTCGCCCGGATGGGTTCAACGTGCAGGACTTCCGCTTCGATTCGATCGTAGGTCTTCGGCTGGCGGTGCGGATCACTGCTTCGGCCGCGGCAGTGGCTGGCACCAGTCGCATTCGACCGACAGGGGGAGCGCGCTGCCGAGTTCGTTCGAGCAGGTCCGGAGCCGGCCGACTGGTGCGATCAACCCTAGTTCGGTCCCCCGCCTCCAGCCTGGCAGATTTCCAGCCTCTCGGCGGCGAAGCCTTCCTGAGCAGTTTTGGCTCAGCATCGCGGCCTTGACGCGCAGCGGTAGTTATGGACCCGGCTGTTTCTATCACATCTTCTTTCGGTGTGGGCCGGCGCTGCAGCCATGTCTGGGGTCCTCGTCGTTTCTCAGGTTTTGGAGACGGAACTTAAATTCCTGGTCAGGCGAAAAGGCGGCGGTATCCGTGCAGAAAGGCCTGACGGCAGTCGTTGCGAGCCCTACCCTCGATCACGCGTTCAAGCTTCGGCATACGGGGTGCCCATTTGGCGGCCGCGCCGTTTCGCGCCCAATTGGCCCGCTCCTGGCGCGTGCCGGGCCAACGTCTTCCCATGCTGGTGTGCGTCCCACCGGAGTTCCCGTACCGCAATTGCGCACTGTGCGCCCTATGGCGGTGGGTCTCAGGGAAGTAGCGAACATCACTCGATGATCACGGCTGAGCTTGGCGACGTGCGGAACGAGAAGCGGCGGGACATATCAAGGCCCGACTTGTCCGTGACTGTCGTTGGTTGGGTCGCACTGTTTGGTTGGGTCGCACCATGATCGAGGCGGTCAAGGTCGGGGGGGACGGTTTCTTGGCGGGTGTGAAGTTCTTCGACTGCCTCGGGCTGGCAGTCACGATGTACTGTGATCGTAATTACGGAAATTTACGGCGTTCGTGTGGCAAACTTACCCGCGGACGCTTTATGAAACCCACTTCGACCGCCGGAGATAAGTTTGCGGCCTTGAAGAAAGAGCTAGACACCATCCATTCCGCCAATGTCCTGTATTGGAAGCGCGGGACAGACAACAGTCATCAAGCAAGAGCCGAGTATCAACGCAGGCTGGATCGGGTAGATGAGATCCGAAAGGAACTCGAGCAAGCTCTTTGCGCCGCGTTTGAGCACATCCGTTGCGCGTAAGCGTGCGCAAGAGCCGCAAGAGTCGTTTGCTCCGCCACGCTCGACAGCCTCCGCCCTGCCCATCGGGAGATGATTGCTGATAAAGCCCGGATTTCGCGCCCGGCCGCAACCTTATACAGGCCGTTCGGTAAAGTTCGTACCGTCGACGCGGTGGGGAGACGATGATGGTTGCCACCGCGCGGGTCCTCCGGTAGGCGGACGGTCGGATCTCCAGTGGTTGCGCACCCGCTTGAAGTCGGCGAAACGCCGTCGAGCCTGGTGGGAACAATTGCAATCCGCGGAGGCGGAAAGTTTTCCGCTCTTCCGGGTCGTCCGGGATCCTCCGGGTGCACATTGACATTCTGGACCTGCACTTTCTAAAATGGTTCCAGCCCCGCATGTTCAAGTGCGGCTCGGCGAAACAGGGCACTTCGACTGTTGCCAACAAATTTTCTATGATCGAAGTTCAGGCGCTCACCAAGAAGTACGCGCGCACCGTTGCCGTGGATCAGATTTCGTTCGAAGTGGCGAAGGGCCAGATCGTTGGTTTCCTTGGCCCGAACGGTGCCGGCAAAACGACGACGATGCGCGTGCTGACGTGTTTTCTTCCCCCTTCGGCGGGCAGGGCGACGGTGGCCGGTTTTGATGTCCTCGAACAACCGCTTGAGGTCAAGAAGCGAATCGGCTATTTGCCGGAAACGCCGCCCATTTACCCGGAGATGGAAACGGTAGAATACTTGAAATTTGTTGGCAAGCTGAAGGGGTTGTCGGGGGCCAGCCTGCAAAAGCGGGTCGACTATGCGTCGGATCGCTGTGCCATCGCCGACGTCAGGAAGAAGCTTCTCGGCAAGCTGTCGAAGGGCTACCGGCAGCGGGTCGGACTCGCGCAGGCGATCATTCACAATCCCGACGTGCTGATCCTGGATGAGCCGACGGCTGGCCTTGATCCCAAGCAGATCAACGAAACGCGGGACCTGATCCGAAGTCTTGCCGGCGACCATACCATCATCCTCAGCACCCATATCCTCCCCGAAGTCGAGCAAACCTGTGAGCAAGTGATCATCATCAACAAGGGGAAGCTGGTGGCCACCGACTCGGTGCGTAACCTGCAAGCGCGGGCGCGCGGCGCCGAATCGGTTCGGGTCGAGATTGCCGCACGAAACGGAATTCTGGATGCCGGGATCGTGCAGCAGAAGCTGGAACAAGTCTCTGGCGTCAGCCGCGTAGTGAGCCAGGCTCAGGAGGATGGCCACGTCGTTTTTGAAGTCGACAGTCAAAAAGGACACTTCGTTCGCGGCGACCTGGCGCGGGCCGTGGTTGAATCGGGCTGGGACCTTAATGAGCTTCGACCAGCAGCCATGAGCCTGGAAGAGATCTTCCTTCAGCTCACGGGCGCTGAAGCTTCGGCGGGACCCGAGCAGGCCGTCCCGAAAGGAGAACGGCCGTGAGAAATACCTGGATCATCTGTCGCAAGGAACTGCACAGCTACTTTGTTTCGCCCGTCGCCTACCTTTTGCTGACCATGTTCGGCCTGATTTTCGGGTTCTTCTTCTGGAACGCGCTCGGCTATTTCGTGATCGAGGGCATGCAGATGGAGATGCGGGGGCAATCGTTCCCCATGAACCTGAACGAACAAATCATTCGTCCCTTGCTGTCCAATGTCAGCGTGGTGGGACTGTTCTTTATCCCCATGATTACGATGCGCCTGTTCGCGGAGGAAAAGCGTAGCGGAACCATCGAGTTGCTGGCGACATCGCCCATTCGCGACCTCGAAATCATTATCGGAAAATGGCTGGCGGCGATGGCGCTCTATTCTTGCCTGCTATTGTTTACCGCTTTGAACTTCGGCTTTCTTTTCCGATACGGCAATCCGGAGTGGAAACCTTTGGTCATCGGATATCTCGGCTTGTTGCTGCAGGGAGGCGCCCTGCTGGCCATCGGAACATTCATTTCCACGTTGACCAAGAATCAGATCATTGCCGGCGCTGCAACCTTTGGCGTTTGTCTGTTGCTGTGGGTCCTGGAGTGGGCGAGCGGATATGAAACGACAACCTGGGCGCGCGTGCTTGCCTACATGTCGGTAATCACGCATTTCGAATCATTTGCCAGAGGCGTGCTGGATTCCAAAGACACAGTTTTTTACCTGACCGTGATTTTCCTGGGACTGTTTTTCAGTGCCAGATCCATGGAATCGCTGCGGTGGAGGTCCTAAGATGGCGAGCCAGTGGCTCCAGGCGAGACAAACCAAGTATGCAGCCTACGTGACGATTTATATCCTGGTCGTGATTGCCGGGGTCGTCGTCGCCAACATACTTGCCGACCGGTACAACAAGTCGTTCGACGTCACATCCAACAAGCGTTACAGCCTTTCCGAGCAGACGGCCAAGATCGTCAAGGGCCTCCACCAAGACGCCACGATTACCTACTTCGACCAGAGTACCCGCTTTCGCGAGGGCAAGGATTTGCTCGACCAGTACGCCAACCTCTCTCGCAAAGTGCGAGTGGAGTATGTCGACCCGGATAAGAACCCCCAATTGGCGCGAGAGGTTGGGGTCAAGAACTTGGGAACTGTTGTCGTCCAGGTAGGGTCGAAACGAGAAGAGGCCAAGAGCATGACCGAAGAGGGCATCACCGGTGCCTTCATCCGCGACCTCAAGAGCAATACCCGGACGGTGTGTTTTGTGACGGGCAGCGGAGAACATCAAGCGGATGACCGCGACCGCGACGGCCTTTCCAGTTTCAAAGACCTTCTGACCAAGGACGATTACGAAAGCAAGAGCATCGACCTGCTGCAGAAAGCCGAGGTCCCGCACGACTGCACCACGCTGGTCATCGCCGGGCCGACGCGAAACTATGAGCCGCCGGAAGTGGGCGCCATCAAGCGCTTTGTCGAGGACGGCGGCCGCGCATTGCTCATGCTCGACCCTCCGCTTAAGCTCGGACGTACCGAAATCGCCGACAATGACGCGCTCACGAATTTGCTGCAGGGCTGGGGCGTGACCTTGAATCAAGACCTGATTCTCGATCTCAACCCGATTGGTCAGCTCGCCGGTCTGGGGCCGCAGGTGGCTCTGGTAACTACCTATAGCTCCCAGCCCATCGTCAACGACATGAAGGGTACCGCCACCGGCTTTCCGCTGGCCCGCTCGCTCGAGATCAAGAACACGGACAAAGCCAGCGTGGAGAAGCTGTTTGATTCTTCCTCCAGTAGTCTGGCGACGAACAACCTGCGCTCGGCTTCGGTCAACGTCGACGATCCCGGCAACAAGAAAGGGCCGCTCACTATCGCCGCCGCAGGCAGCTACAACACCGGAAAAGAGAACTCGCAGGGACGTTTCGTCGTTGTCGGCAGTTCGTCCTGGGCGGCCAACCGCTTTATCAACTTCAACGGCAACGGCGATCTGGCTCTGAACGCGATCAACTGGCTGGCGTCGGACGAGGACTTGATTTCCATCCGCCCGAAGCAGCCGGAGGACCGGCGCGTTACCATGACCCGCGGCCAGCTAAACCTGGTCCGTCTCACCAGCCAATTCGTGTTGCCGCTGGTCGTCGTAGTCGCGGGAATTGGTGTGTGGTGGAAGAGGAGGTAGGAAGATCTCTCGATCCGAGTCGATCATTTCTCGAGAAGCACTATGAAAATTCGTAGTCTGATGGTTGCGGTTCTCGTCCTCTTCGTTCTCGCTGGAGTCCTTTACTGGTCTGAACATCACAAACCGGCCGAGGGTGCCGCCCTGGCATCGGTCGATGCCCGGCCTGCCATCCTCAAACTCGATGCCTCGGCGATAACCAGTCTGGATCTAAAGAGAAAAGACGCGGCGCCGATCCTGCTCAAGAAAGCGGAGTCGGGAAACTGGCAAATCACCGCGCCCCAGCCGTTTGCTGCCGACCAGACCGCAGTTTCCGGTGTGCTCGGTGCTCTTTCATCCCTAAATTCAGAGCGGGTGGTCGAGGACAAAGCGACCGATCTGAAGCAATATGGTCTCGACCCGCCTAGGTTCCAGCTTGACATCGCCGAGAAAAACAACAAGCTGCAAGAACTCCTCATCGGAGACGATACGCCGACCGGCGGGGCTGCTTATGCAATGCTCGCGAGCGATCCTCGCGTTTTTGCCGTGGCCAGCTATACGAAAACCAGCGTGGACAAGAGTCTGAACGATCTGCGGGATAAGCGCTTGCTCACCGTCAGCCCTGACAAGCTCAGCCGCATCGAACTGATCCGAAAGGGTCAGGATATCGAGTTCGGCCGCAATCATGGTCAGGATGAGTGGCAGATCTTGAAGCCCAAGCCGCTGCGTGCCAATCCTTCTCAGGTGAGCGAGTTGGCCCGCAAGTTGACCGACGCCAAAATGGATCTTGCTGGCGATGACATCAAGGAAGCGGCTTCGGCATTTGCGCATGGCACGCCGCTGGCGACCGCGCGCGTCACCGATGAGTCCGGTACTCAGGAGCTTCAGGTGCGCAAGCGGGAAAAGGGTAAGACGCAGGCTGTCGAAACCTACTACGCAAAATCAAGCGCCGTCGACGGGATCTACAAAATAGACTCGGACCTCGGCCATGCTCTGGACACTGGACTGGACGATTTCCGCAACAAGAAGCTCTTCGATTTTGGTTTCGTCGAACCCAACAAAGTCGAACTGCATGCCGGCTCGAAAGCCTACTTCCTCACCCGCAGCGGCAGCGACTGGTGGCAAGATGGAAAGAAGCTGGACGCCGGAACTGTGCAATCATTCATTTCGAAACTGCGGGACCTTGCCGCCGACAAGTTTCCCGATTCCGGCTTTGCCACTCCGCTCCTCGCGCTCACGGTCACGTCCGAAGACGGCAAGCGCGTAGAGAAAGTTCTGATCGCCAAGTCCAAGGAAGACTATCTGGCCAAGCGCGAGAATGAGGCCGCTCTCTACCACCTTAGCTCGACTTCCGTTGATGATCTTCAGAAGGCAGCCGAGGAGATGAAACCTCCTGCCACCGCAGGCAAGTAGACAATCCCGCGCCGAGAGCGGGTGGCGTTGTGCTCGGTTCGTGTCGTCTCGCCGGTTCGCCGTCTACCCGCTTGATTCAGGGACGGGCAAAACCCGAAGACCCGTTTGGCAGGTTCGGTCGTGAGCAGCGTTTCTTGAGCTTATTCCTCCATTCTTAGATGGAAGACGTTGCCAGCATCATGCCAGAAAAGATCGTCATGGGTTTCGCGCCGCTTGTGGCCGGCATTGAGGGGCCCGATCGGCAGGGGACTGACTTTGGACGGGGAGCGGTTTCGCCGCGGGGGCGGCGGGTTTCACGACTCGAATGCGCCGGCGAGAGGGGCCACGAGCGCGAGTGACCTGGGTGATTACACCCCCAGCCGCGCGCGGCGGGCGAGTTCGCCCAGCGTCTGATTGGTACCTGGACGGTAGTTTTTCAAAGGCAGAATGCGCTCGTGGATTGCGTCCAGCAGCCACTCCGGTTGCGGGAAGAACGTGGCTTCCAGCTCGGGGGCGGGCGTGATCCAGTTGCGGGAACCGATCACCACCGGAGGCGCGTCTAGGTCGTCGAAGCAAAGCTGGGTGAGCGTCGAAGCCACAGTTTGCATGACGCACCCGCGCTCGACGGCGTCGCAGGCCAGCAGCACTTTGCCGGTCTTGCGCACGGAGTTCACCAGCGCGTCGTAGTTGAGCGGAACGGCGGCGCGCAAATCGACGATTTCGGCCGCCAGCCCGTGCTTCTGCTCGAGCTCCCTCGCAGCTGCAACCGCGGTGTAAAGGGCTGGGCCGAGCGTGACGATGGTCAGATCCTTGCCGGCACGCTTTACGGAAGGTTCGGAGAGATCGATCTCGTAGTAGCCCTCAGGCACCCCCGTCTCGACGAACTGCTCGCCGTAATCGTAGAGCTTCTGGCTTTCAAAGAAAATCACGGGATCGGTGCCAGAAAGTGCCGTGTTCATCATGCCCTTGGCGTCATAGGGTGTCACCGGGTAGACCACCTTCAGGCCAGGAATGTGCTGGGTGAGGGCGGCCCAATCCTGCGAGTGCTGCGCGCCGTACTTGGCGCCCACCGAAATTCGCAGAACCACCGGCATGGTGAGCTGGCCGGCCGACATGGATTGCCACTTGGAGAGCTGGTTGAAGATCTCGTCGCCCGCACGCCCCATGAAATCGGCGTACATCAACTCGGCCACCACGCGGCCGCCTTCCAGGCCGTAACCGACCGCCGCACCCACGATACCGGCTTCGGAAATGGGCGAGTTGAACAGCCGGTGGTAGGGCAGGGCTTCGGTGAAGCCGCGGTATACGGCGAAGGCTCCGCCCCAATCGCGGTTCTCCTCGCCGAACGCCACCATGGTAGGGTCGATCGAGAAGCGGTGGAGCATCGCTTCGAAGATAGCGTCGCGCAGATTGAAGGCCTTCATGCGCGGCACCGGCTGGCCTTCGAAAGTGGGGGTGCGGATCTTGCCCTTGATCTGCTGCACGCGCGGGTTGGAAGTGAGGTCCTGCAGGAACTCTGGCTCCCGATCGTCGTGCTTTTCCACGCGCCGGTTGGAGAACATCACGCTGCCGACCAGTTCGGAATCCATGGAGATGCGCGGGCTGGTCGCGAGATCGACAGCCATCTTGAACGTCTCGAAGACGGTTTGCTCGACGCAGGTCCGGGCGCTTGCGAGTGTTTCCTCGTTCGCCACGCCGCCCACGATCAGCTTGTCCCGAAACGTTCGGATGGAATCGACCCGCTGCCAGCGCTCGATCTCTTCCTTGGAGCGATAGCTGGAAGCGTCGGAAGGCGAGTGGCCGCTGATGCGGTAGGTGATGGTGTCGAGCAAGACGGGCCCGCGCCCTTCGGCGATGATCTGCTTCTTGCGGCGAAATGCATCGACCAGGGCCAGCGGATCGTAGCCGTTGACGCGCTCGGCATGCATCTGGTCGGGGTTGACCCCGGCGCCGATGCGGGCAACGAACTTGACGCCCATGGTCTCGCCCATCGGCTGCCCGCCCATGCCGTAGAAGTTGTTCATGCAGTTGAAAATCAGGGGCAGGCCGCCGCCCAGGGATTTGTCCCACAGGGTGCGGTACTGGTCCATGGCTGAGAACGTGATGCCTTCCCACACCGGCCCGCAGCCGAACGAGGCGTCACCGATGTTGCAGACCACGATGCCCGGTTTGCGGTTCACGCGCTTGAACAGGGCCGCGCCCGGCGCGATCGACCCCGAGCCGCCCACGATGGCGTTGTTGGGATAGATCCCGAACGGCGCGAAGAAGGCGTGCATGGAGCCGCCCAACCCTCGGTTGAAGCCGGTTTCGCGGGCGAAGATCTCGCTGTAGGCCCCATAGACGAAGAACCGCAGCGCCAGGCCGCGCACCGTTCCCTTGAATCCCTTTTCCGCCGGGCCCAGGATGGCGCCGTCGCGGTAGCTCCGCATGATCTCCAGCAGTTGCTCTTCACTGAATTGTCGGATGGCGGAGAAGCCCTTGGCGAGAATTTCGCCGTGGCTGCGGTGCGAGCCGTAGATGTGGTCGTGAGGCGAAAGCGAGAACGCCATGCCGACCGCAGCCGCCTCCTGCCCGATCGACAGATGTGCCGGGCCGGCATGATTGTAGGTGATGCCCTTGTAGGTGCCCTTGGTCTTGATTTCCTGCAATATGGATTCGAATTCCCGGATGGCGCACATGTCTTGCCACATGGCCAGCAAGTCTTCGCGGGAGTGAGCGGCCACTTCCGCCGCCAAGGGGCATTGATACGCGTTCACCTGAATGTCGGACAGATGGATAGTGTCCCTGGCGAATGCCTGCTCAGGTTCGATGACGATCGACTTCGGCATTTCCGATTAGCTCCTAATGAATTCCGAGTATGGCTTCCCGCAGGGCCTCGGAAACGGTGGGGTGCGGGAAAACGATTTCGCTCGCGCCGGAGATGCACATTTCCGTTTCCACCATTCCGGCCGCGGCTACGATGAATTCGCTCGAGGCGTCGCCAATGGCATGCACGCCCAGAATCTCGCTGTACTTCTTGCCGGCGAGCACCTTGACGATGCCGCTTCCACTCTCATTTTCGATAAGGAATCGTCCGGCCACCGCCATCGGCACGACGGACTTTTTGTATTCGATGCCCGCCGCCTTAAGTTCCTCTTCGGTGCTGCCCACCGAGGCCACTTCGGGGTGGGTGTAGATCACCGACGGGATCGCATGGTAACGGATGCGGTCCTTCCTCCCGAACATGTTGTTGACGGCGACGATGCCTTCGCGCGTGGCGGCGTGGGCGAGCATGCGCCTGCCCGTGACGTCACCGCAGGCCCAGATGCCCGGAACGCTGGTTTTTCCGCGATCGGATGTCTTCACTCCGCGCGGGCCGAAATCCACACCCACTTCTTCCAGCCCCAGGTCTTGCACGTTGGGAGCGCGACCGGTGGAGTTCAGCACCCACTCGGCGGTGATTGCCTGGGCAAGGCCCTCCTTGTTCAGGTAATCGACGGAATGGCCCTCGATCTTCTGTACCTTCGAGGAGAGGTGGAACTCGACGCCCGCGCGCCTCATGCTTTGGAGGAGGCGGGAAGCAATTTCCCCGTCACAGCCGGCGGCGACCTGCGGCAGCATCTCGACGACCGTGACCCTGGTTCCGATTTCGTTGAAGAAACAGGCGAACTCCAGGCCGATGTAGCCGCCGCCCACGATCACGAGGGATTCCGGCATCGCCGTCAGATCGAAGACGGTGTTGGAATCGAGCACGCGCTCCGATCCGATGCCCGCGATCGGCGGTACGGCTGGCCGCGAACCGGTCGCCAGCAGCACGTTGGCGGTCTGGAGCCTCTGCTCGCCCACCTCGACCACACCGCGGGAAGCCAGCCGAGCTGTGCCGCGAATCAGTTCCACGCCTGCACGCTTGAGCATCGTCTCCACACTCTTGGTGAGGGTACCGACCACGCGCTTCTTGCGCTCGACCACGGCCGGCAGATCGAACTCCACCGAGCCGACGCGCACGCCGTAGCGCGCCGCCTCTTTACAGTCATGAAACAGCTTCGAAGAGCGCAGGAACGTCTTTGCCGGGATGCAGCCCACGTTGAGGCAGGTGCCCCCGATGTAGTTCTTCTCGACCAGTGCGACCTTCTTGCCCAAATGTCCGGCGTGGGCGGCGGATTCGTACCCGCCTGGTCCTGCGCCGATCGCGATCAGATCGTACATAGCGTCTCCACGTTCTCGATCTTTTGCTGCAGAACTTTGAGAAAGCGCGCACCTGGAGCGCCGTCGACAATCTGGTGATCGCAGGTCAGTGAAAAACCTATGGAATCGATAAACTCGACGTTGACGTTGCGCCGTACCGGTTTCAACTGAATCGCGTTGACTCCGAGAATCGCAACCTGCGGCGGGTTGAGCAGCGGTGTAAACGATTCGATACCGAGGTTCCCGAGATTGCTGACGGTGAAGGTGGCGCCACCGAGATCGTCGGCGGAAATCGACCCTTGCACTGCCTGCGCGCTGAGTTCCTTCATGCGCAGCGCCAGTTCACCGGCGCTCATCCGGTGCGCGTCTCGTACCACGGGCACCAGCAGCCCGCGCGGCGTGTCACAGGCGAAGCCGAGATGTACGGCGGCGCTCGGGTAGAGTTTGCCGTCCACGAACAAGGCGTTTACCTCCGGCATTTCGAGCACTGCCTTCACGGCGCAGAATGCCACCAGGTGGTTGAGATTGATGTCCGGCGTGGAGCCTGACTGCTTGATCCTGGTGCGCAGTCGCAGCAATCCTCCGGCATCGGCCGAGGAGTTCAGGGTGTATTGCGCCGTGGAAACGAGCGAGTCGCGCATGCGGCGCGCGATGCGCTCGCGGATATTCGAGATACGGACCGCTGCCGGTCCGAGGTCGGCCGCCAGAATCATGCCCGCCAGCCCGGAGCCCTCACGCGCCGCCTCCGCGCCTTCGAGCGCCTGCGCTCTTGCGGTTTCCGAGACGCGTGGCGAACCGAAGTAGAGATCGCGCAGGTCCTGTTCCAAAACGCGCCCGCCCGGCCCGGTACCCCGGACCGCCGCCGGATGGAAGTCGCGCTCTTCGGCGAACCGCCGGGCGCGCGGGCTCAGAGCGCCCGGCACCGAAGCGTTGACGGCGGGAGCGCGATCCCGCGACGCGGGAGTTGATGCGGCCGAGGCAGGTGCATCCGGTACGATGCCGCCCGCGGCGGCAGGCGAAGCGACAGGCGCTTTCGGCCGGAACGCCTCCACGTCCTCACCCGGCTGGCCGATCACGAACAGGTTGGTGAAAACCGGAACCAGCGCGCCTTCCTCGAAGAAGGTGGCGAGAACTGTCCCCTCCACCGGCGCCTCCAGCTCGAACGTCGCCTTGTCGGTTTCGATCTCCGCTACCAGATCGCCCGCTGCGACCGTATCGCCAGCGTGTTTGGTCCAGCGGGAAAGGATGCACTCTTCCACCGTGTTCCCGAGTTTGGGCAACTCAATGGGGATTGCCATTACCTGCGCGCCTCGATCAACTTACCGCCGACCTCGCCGATCTGGTTGAGGGTCCTTTGCGTCGTGCCGAAGGTGATGAACTCGGAGCCTGTCCTGCCGTCCGGATCACTGGCGCGGCGGAGTTCACGCCTGGTGATGATTCGATTGCGCGAACTCGCGAGGACCGAGGCCGCCGCCTCCCGTACTCGACGTCTCCAGTAGAGCATAGGTTGAGCTCCTCCCGCGATGAAAGCTTTTCGCATCTTGATAACCGAATGGAATGAGCAATTTCATGACGGCATTCAGCGGATCGTCATCGCCCGCCCTTGGTGTGTCGGACCTGGAACGAGGCTGACTGTGAGGCCGGCTCGCGCGAGGTTGAGGATGGTGAACTACTGCTTCGCCTCTTGCCCCAGGTTGACGGCGTATCCGGCTCTTGCAGTGTTGCCGCGCTTGATCGGGCGTCCACGGCAAAGGGTTCGTCGCGTGGCGATCGCGGGTTTATCTGCGTCTGCAACCTGTCCGCGGGAACGGCGACCGGCATTAGTCGGCGGAGGGTCATGCATTTGCTACGAAGGTCCGAGATTGGCAGGCGAACAAACCGGAGATCGAAACTTCCGATCGATCGATGCCGATTCGGAGCCGCTCTTGACGCCCGTTCACAGGTCTTCCTGCAAATAACCCCACAGATCGTTCACCTCGGAAGGCGAATAGGGGCTCAGACGCCCGTCAAAACCGTAGGGGATGCCCATCCTGCGGTATTTATCCCATGCCAGGGGATTGAAGTTGACCAATTCGATCGGGATCTGGCGGCTCACGGAACGAACATAACGGCCGAGTGCGCTCAGATTCTGCTCCGTTGCGGTTACGCCCGGTATCAGGGGTATGCGCGCCCGCACCCTGGCGCCCTGGCGCGCGAGACGCTCGAAGTTCTTGCGGACGGTCTCATTCGAGGACCCCGTCCACGACTTGTGCGCCTCCGGATCGGCGAGCTTCATATCCACCAGGAACAGATCCACCCACGGCCGAACCCTCTCTACAGCTTCTTCATCCACCGCAAGCGCGGTTTCGATCGCCGTCGAGATGCCGTGCTCATGCGAGAGGCGCAAAATCTCCGCGCTGAACTCCGCCTGGCGGAGTGGCTCGCCGCCAGTAAGCGTAACGCCGCCGCCCGAGACTTCATAGAAGACACGATCCCTCACCACTTCAGCGATTACATCGCCGGCTTCGGTTTCACGGCCGTCGTAAGCAAGTGCGCCCGACGGGCAGACCTCGATGCAGCGGCTGCACAATGTGCATGCCGTCTGGTCGACAACGATTCTCGACGGTCCGCCCGAGCGAAGCGCCTTCTCGGGACAACTCGGGATGCAGTCGCCGCACCCCAGACAGCGTTTTTCGAAATGCCAAAGACGGATGGCGGCGCTCATCCCCTCGGGATTCTGGCACCAGGCGCAACGGAGCGCACAACCCTTCAGGAAAACCGCAGTGCGGATACCGGGCCCGTCGTGCACCGAGAATCTCTGGATGTTGAAGATCAAACCGCGCATCAGCTGGCACCTTGCGTTGTTCTGCGGATGATCTCGTCCTGCAGATCGCCGGCAAGCTCAGTGAAGTAAGCGGTGTACCCGGCCACGCGCACGGTGAGGTGGCGATAGAGTTCGGGGGTTTGCTGGGCCCGGATGAGATCTTCGGGCCGGAGGACATTGAACTGCGCGTGATGAATCTTGAGACGGACCAAGCCGCGGAGCAGGGCAACGAACTTCTCCAGATCCGCCGGGCGCTCAAAGAACTCAGGCAGGAATTTCATGTTGAGCAGGGTGCCGTTGCTGCCCCAATTGGCGTCGATGCGGGAAACTGACTGGAGCACGGCCGTGGGTCCGTGCGCATCCCGGCCCTGCATCGGAGACAGGCCGCCGTCAGCGAGCGGCGTCCCCGATTTCCGGCCGTCCGGCGTGGCCCCCACGTTCTTGCCCATAGGGACGTGTGCCGAAACCGTATAGAAGCCGGCATGGTAAGGTCCGCCGCGGGCGTTGCGGTAAGAACGCAATTTGCGGGCCAACGCCTCGGCCCATCTGGCACCCATTCGGTCCACCCACTCGACGTCATTGCCGTACTTGGGGACCCGGTTCAGGAGCCTTTGCCGCAGCGGTTCGTGACCCTCAAAGTCGGAACGGAGGGCATCCAGCAGCCGCGCGGCGCTCACCGAGCGCTCGTCGTAAACGCACTGCTTGATCGCCGCCAGGCTGTCGGCTACGTTGGCTATCTGGATCGCCTGGATTCCCGAGAGGTTGTAGGTGGCGCCTCCCGCCGTAACGTCCACGCCCCGGTCGACGCAGTCATCGATGACGCTAGACAAGAACGGCGACGGGAACAACTCGGCGTGGGCTCGGTCTACCGTATCGCAGCCGCTGATCGCGAGATCGATGAAGTGATCGAGCTGCCTTTGGTAGGCTGCCTCCAGATGCTCGAAATCCGCATAGTCGGCCAAGGAGCCGCTGTCGGAACCGATGCGCTCGCCGCTCAACAAGCACACCCCGCCGGTGAGTGTGAGTTCCAGCACTTTCACCATGTTGAACATGGCCGCATCGCTCCAGCCAAGGTTGTTGCCCTGAGTGGAGAGCTCGACACATCCGACCACGGCGTAATCGCGGGCGTCCCGCTCGCTGAGTCCCACCCCTCGAAGCGCGGGAATCACGCTTTCGTCGTTGAAGACCTGAGGCATGCCGCTGCCCAGGCCGATGACACGAGCGACTTCGAGCAGGAATTCCTGGGGAGATCCGCGGTGCAGGCGCACGGACAGATTCGGCTGGGGCAACAGCAGGTGCTCCTGCGCTTTCAGGCACAGCCAGGAGAGCGGGTTCGTCGAGTCGCTTCCGTCATCCCGCTGGCCCCCGATGGCGATGTTGAACCCGGTGGGAAAGCCGGCAAAGTAGCGCGCGCTTTCCGAATTCCGCATGTAGACGATCTCGTTGCACTTCAGCCAGAAGCATTCCAGGATTTCCAGAGCCCCTGCCAAAGTTATGACGCCGCGCCGCCGGTCTCGCTCCAGGTATGGATCGAGATATTGATCGAGCCGTCCCGGCGAGAACGAGGAGGCGTTCGACTCCGCGTGCAGCAGGACGAACAGAAACCAGACGCTCTGCACAGCTTCGTGAAACGTCTCCGCTGGCGATTCTGCGAGTTTTCGGGCGATGCGACCAACCTCGCCCCCGGCCAGCGCCCCGTATCGGCGAATGAAATCCTGGGCTCCTGCAAGCGCGATGTCCACTGCCCGATAAAAGTCCTGTTTCTCTTGCGGACCCTGAGCCGAAAGACGTGCCGCCTCAATCCGGAGCCCGGCCGGGCCATTTGCGAGCCACTTGCGGACGTTGGGGATGATATGACCTTGCGCGTGGTCGCGCTGGTTGATCTTGACTACCCGGCTCGCCGCCAGAACCTTCGCGTCGAGCCGACTGTAGACCTGGTCTTCGAGAGTCCGGCCCAGCCAAAACGGTAGGATCTGTTCCCGGAACTCACGAACCTGCGCCGCCGTGGTCTCGAAAGGGTCCTGCGGACGCTTGGGCAAAGACTCAATCTCGCGGTCAATCCAGTTCACCGCAGCCTCCGGGAAGACCACACCTGCGCGCGGTGTTGGAGTGCGATTGCCCACAATTAACTCGTCAGGATCGACCGTGATGGGAATGTTGCGCAGAGAGTGCGCAAACGCGATCGCCCTCTGGACGATACGCGGCTCGCCCGGATGCAGGCGGTAAGCCTCGGTTACGAGCCGGGCTTGGTCGAGAAATAGAAGACGCGGCTCGGAGTGGATCCGCGACTTGAATTTGGCCGCCCTGTCGGAAAGGGCGTAATCCGGTGTTAGTTGCACGTGAGACGCGTCAATCATTTGTCCGATACCTCGGGGACCAACCCGGACGGATGCCCGCCCGAACGGCAGTCGCTCCCCCTCCGGTTGGGAACCGGTCACAGAACGACTGACGATAAAGTATTGGCCCACCGGCGCTTCGAGGTCTGTGATCACCGTCACCTTCACTTTGTTGAGGCGGCCGTGCAATTCGGTCGCGCCTAGCCGATGCGCGGCAACTTTGCGGGAACGAAACCGCTGACAAGGAGTTTCTCGCTCTCGGTCGGCGGTTCCAGTGGTTCGAACGGCTCGACGACGATGATTGGCAACCGCCTACGGATTTTCGATGATCTGGCTCCCGATCTTCGGTGGCCGCCCGGGAACCGCGATTCCAACCGGCTTCGTGACCGGAGCGCGCTGGCCAAAATGCGAGGGCGTTTCCCATCGCACAAAGCAGGAGACGCTACCGCTAAATCCCGCACTTTCTTGCGACTTAGGTGCGCGACATGCACGGTCGGCGCCAGCAATGCCATCGATGCCTTCGGCGAGTCGGCGGGAACGCAGCCCACCAGCCCCGGTGATAACATCCGGGAATGAGTCTCAGCATCGATGCGTTGAGATCATTCGTGATACTCGCAGAGGAATTGCATTTTCGGCATGCGGCGCTCAGGCTGCATGTCTCTCAACCCGCCCTGACCAAGCAAATCAAACGATTGGAAGCCGAACTTGGCGGACGACTCTTCGAGAGGACGACGGGACATGTTCTGCTGACTCCGGCGGGGGATGTTCTAAGGGATCGTTGCCGGGTTCTGGTCACCGATGCCGCTGCCTTGGAGTCCTTCGCGCGGCAGGCGCTTCGGGGAAACCTTGAGCGTCTTCGCATTGGATTCGGCATCGCTGCCGTAGGCGACCTGTTGCCGAGGGCAGTCCTCGGGTTCCGAAAGGCCTACCCGCACGTCACGCTCGAAATGCAAGACCTGGGGAGCCAGAATCAGGTCGAAGGCGTGCTCGACGGGAGTCTCGATCTCGGCTTTGTTCGCATGCCAGTCTCGGATGCTCGTCTTGAAAGCATGATCGTGCTCCGCGAACAAATGCTGATCGCCGTTTCCGCGAACCGGTTTCAGAAGCCGGTAAGCCTGCGATCGCTGCGCGACGAACCCTTTGTCCTGATTGCCCGGTCGACCTCGGAAACATTCCAGAAACATGCGCTGGATCTTTGCCTGGCGGCGGGATACACCGCCAACGTCGTGCAAGAAGCGAAGGAGTTGTTCACTGTCCTCAACCTGGTGCGAGCCGGCCTCGGAGTCAGCCTCGTTCCGGCTACGGTGCACAAGATGCGGGTTCCGGGGGTACGTTTCTACCCGGTCAAGAGCGCATCGGCCAGCTGGACCATCGGGATGATCTGGCGAAAGGATCGCGGTGAGCTCATCGAGCCCTTCCAGAAGGCGGTGATGGCGATCCGGAAGATCCAGTAAGCGAATTGCGTCATGCCATTCGGTTATCAAGAGGCGCAAAGCTTTCATCACGGGAAGGACTCAACCTATGCTCTACTGGAGGCGTCGAGTGCGGGCGGCGGCCTCGGTTCAGGCAGAGGAAGGCGCAAAGCAAGTGCGCAGTAAGTTTGGAGGAATTTCATGACTACATCGGTTGTCGGCAATCCCACCCGTCGCGTCAAGATCGCGGCCGGCTTATTCTGGGCGGACTACGCGGCTCTCGGCGCGCAAGTACAGGATTTGGAGGCGGGCGGGGCGGACTGGATTCACATTGAAGTGAGGGACGGCGTCTATATGCAGTTTGCCATGCCCCGCGGAGGCGTGGATATTATCGAAGCCGTGCGGCAAAGCACCCGGCTCGAAATCGAAGCTCAATTGCAAATGCATCGCCCCCACCAAGAGGTCTTTCGACAACTTGCGGACGCTGGAGTCAACCTCATCTCGTTGCCCATCGAGACGATGGGGGAGACCACGGTCGAGAATATGATGTTCATCAAAGAGCTGGGATTGAAGGTGGGCGTATGGGCGTGGGAGGGCACGCCGCTGATCTTTTTCGAGCAATTGATTCCTTACACGGACATCATTGAATTTGAAACGTGGTATCCATTCTGGAAGCCGCCGCAAACGGGCCGCAGTCCGCATGTGGTGCATCCGAATTTTGAAAAGTATATGCGGACACTGCATGACATGATTGTGGCGCAAGGGCGGGAACAGGAAGTGGATCTGATGATGGACGGCGGACTTAACGCGAACAATGTCTCTCAATTCGTCCGTGCCGGAATGACGGTCGGTGAGTTTTCCTCGCCGCTCTTGAAGGGGCCCGGGGGTAAACTAAAACCCGGCACCGGCGAAATTCCCGCCTCGGTTGGCCGGCTGCGAAAAGCTTTGGATGAAGCGGGAACGATGTACCGTACGGAGACGGGATTAAAGTCCTGAAATCATGGCAGCAATTGGCATTGCCCTCGTCGGATACGGAATGATCGGCAAGGTGCACGCGCTTGCTTATCGCGATATCCCCCTCATTTATCCTAACGCGCTCCCCCGCCTCAAACTTGCTTCCGTTTGCACCACGAACGCGCGGTCGGCGCAAAGCGCGGCCCACGACGGCGGGTTCGAAGGCTGGACGACAAGCCTGGAAGCGCTCCTCTCCCGCGAAGATGTGGATGTGGTGGACGTGTGCGCGCCCAATTTTGCCCACCGCGAAATTATTCTCGCCGCCCTGCGCGCGGGCAAGAACGTCATCGTGGACAAACCGCTTGCGCTCAACGCCGTCGAAGCGCAAGAAATTTCGGAGGCGACTGCCACTGCCAAAGCTCGGCTCGGGATGGTATTCAACTATCGTTTTGTGCCGGCGTTGATGCTGGCACAAAAAATGATCGCCGATGGTACACTCGGCGCGATCTATCATTTTCATCTCGATTACCTGCACAGTGGTTATCAGAACCCACATCGGGCCATGAGTTGGCGATTGCGACGGGCACAATCGGGTGGGGGAGCACTGGTCGATTTGGGTTCCCACCTGATAGACCTTGCGCGCTATCTGCTCGGTGAATTTGCCGACCTCCGGGCAACCACGCGCACCTATGTGACCGAGCGCCCGGTGTCCACCGATTCCTCCGAGCGTGAGCCGGTGGATGTGGATGATGCGGCGTGGCTGGAAGCCAAAATGCAGAGCGGCGCGCAAGGCACGCTCTTTGTCACGCGCTTTGCCACTGGTGCCGTGGATGATATGAATGTACAAGTTTATGGCGGGCGCGGCGCGTTGAAGTTCAGTCTGCAGGATGGTAACGTGCTGAATTATTTTGACGCGCAAGCTCAAGCCTCGAAGCAAGGTTGGACGCGCATCCAGACCGGTACCCAGTACGAAGGCGCGGTCGTGCCGCCGCCACGGAGCATTCTCGGCTGGAATCGCACGCACACCGAAAACATTTATCAATTCTTGCGATCACTCACGCATCACCAACCCATCGCACCCGACGTGACTGATGGTTTGCTCGTCCATCAAATTATTGACCGGGCGTATCAAGCCGCCGCGCCCTAGCGATTGAAGCGGATAGCATTGATGACTAACGATTGGTTCCTCGGTATTGACCTCGGCGCAAGCACTTACAAGTGCGGACTAATTTCGCCCGACTGGAAGATTGTCGCGCGCAGCGAAGCGCCCACACGCGCGCTAGAAGGTCCCGTGCGGGCTGCCGAGCGCATCGCGGCGAGCGCGCGCGAAGTATTGAGCCGTCTGACGGCGGACGCGCGCGTAGCGCGTGTCGGCCTTTGCAGTCCGGGTCCGATTGAGCACCGGACGGGGGTGATTATTGACCCGCCGAACCTGACGGGTTGGCGCGATGTGCCGTTTGCCGCGATGTTGAGCCGACTCCTCAATCTGCCAGTTTCACTGGAGCATGATGCGAAAGCCGCCGCGCTCGGCGAATTTCATTTCGGCGCGGGACGCGGCGCGCATTCGATGTGTCTCATCATCGTCGGTACGGGCATCGGCGGGGCGATGATTGTAAATGGCAATCTCTATCGCGGCGAGCAAAACGCGGCAGGCGAAGTGGGGCATTTTACGGTCAATCTTGACGGTCCGATTTGCACTTGCGGATCCCTGGGCTGCGTCGAAGCGTACGCCGGTGGTCCCGCAATCATGAATGCGTATTCGTACGCCACCCGCAAAAAAGTGGAATCGGCCGAAGAGGTAGTCCGCGCTGCGCACGCAGGGGACGAAATTGCTGAACGCGTTTTGCAACGCGCGGGACGTGCACTCGGAGCGGGCGTCGCTACCATCGCGATGACGATGGACATTAGCACCTATGTCCTGTTCGGCAGCGTGATCAAAGCGGGCGAACTGTTGCTCGCACCAGCGCGAGCGGCGGTGCCCCACTACTCGCACCACTCGATTGCGGCGCGCGTACGGATTCTCGTCGGCGAACTCGGCAACGATGCCGGCATTCTCGGCGCGGCGTGGGGGGCAGGCACGGCGGAAGATTACAGCGTTTAAGGAACCAAGGAGTTGTGGAAATGGCCCCTACCATGACCGTGCCCGTTTTCTTGGGCGCGGGATGTCTCGAAATGCAAGAGCGACCGACGCCGCAGATCAAGGATCCCGACGAAGTGCTGTTGCGAGTTGAGGCATGCGGCTTGTGCGGTACTGATTTGAATATCCTGGCCGTGCCGCCCGCCCACCAAGCCGAAGTCGGCACCGTGCTCGGTCACGAATTTGTCGGTACCGTGCAGACGGTTGGTGCGGGCGTGAAAAACGTGCACAAAGGGGACCGCGTGGTGGTCGCGCCGCGCCTGCATTGCAATCAATGTCGCTATTGCCGGCGCGGATTGGCCAACCAGTGTGAAGATTACAGAACGCTCGGCATTCACCGCGACGGCGGACTCGCGCCGTACGTCGTCGCGCCGGGACGCGCGTTGTACAAAGTTTCTTGCGAGGTTGCGCTCGACGATGCGGTGTTCGCCGAAGTGCTGTCCTGTGTGTTGGGCGGCACCACGCGAGTCCCGGTTAACCCAGGGGAAAGTGTCGTCATTCTCGGAGCGGGACCGGTCGGTTTGTTGTTTGGCATGGTTTACCGCGCGAGCGGCGCGGGAAAAATCATTGTGACCGACGTTGCGCCATTCCGCTTGGAGATGGCAAAGAAAAACAGTGCTGACGTTGTCATCAACTCCCGCGAGCAAGATGCTGAAGCGGTTGTCAAGGAGCAAACCGAACTCGGCGCGGATATCGTGGTCGACGCCGTCGGCGCGCTGCTACCGCAAGCACTGAAACTCGCGCGCCGCGGCGGGCGTATAGTGTTGTTCGGGCTGCAACCGCACGCGCTGCCACCTGTCTCGCAATATCTCATCACGCGCTATGAATTGAACGTGCAAGGCGCGTTCGGCGGAGCGAATCAATTCCCCGGAGTGGTGCAGATGCTGGAGAGCGGCGTGATTCATCCTTCGTCTCTTATCACACATCGCGTCGCGGCGGCCAATGCGACCGCCGCATTCGATGCGATGCGCGCGGGCGCGACCATGAAGGTGGTTGTGACGCACGACGAACAATCCGGTTGACTCTCTTCTTGGGGTGCGCATGGCAGCCTCCCTGGAAAGGCAATGGCCGCCCACTTGGCGGATCTGTGTTCTGAAACTGAACAGGGACCACGGCGTCAGAGAATGGAAACGTATTCCTACTCGCTGGGGCGCCGTCGTGCAGAACGACGACTTCGAGGTCATCGACCACGATGGGGATGTTGAGCAGAGAAAGTGTGAACGCAAATCACCCACAGTACAGTGCGGGGCTCGCCAGGATTGCAAGCCGCCTGCCGGTTGAAGACCCGCATCGCGTGTGGGTAGCGCTCAGACAAAGCCCTCCGCCAGGGGCGGCAAGTCTTTCGACAATTTCCAGAGGGATAGAGTTATGGCAGGCTTAATTTATGCGGTCGTCACCGTACTGGCTTGGGGCACATGGCTCGCGCCTTCGCAGAACGTGCCTGTTAAGAGCCAGCAGATACGGACATTCTATGTGACTCTGGCCGTGTTGCTCCTGGCCCTGTCGGTCGCTCTCATCGGCGGCGTAGGCACGCTGACCGCGAGGTCGTTCTGGCTTCCGTTTCTGGGCGGTATTATTTGGGCGGCCAGCGGACTGAGTGCGTTCATCGGCGCAGACCGACTGGGCATGGCCAAGGCCTTCGGCATCTGGGCTCCCTTGAACATTCTCGTCTCCATCGCCTGGGGCATGCTGCTGTTCGGCGAGTTCGTGAAGACGGACTCGGCAAACCTCGCAGCGGCTCTCGCGGCAGTGAGTGTGATCATCGCTGGAGTTCTGCTGATTATTTTTGGCGGCGGAGAAGCTTCGGACAAGCATCGCTTCTCCTGGATGGGCCTTGCGGGCGCGCTGGGCGCAGGGGTTGGCTGGGGCAGTTACTTTGTTCCGATTCGCATCTCCGAGCTTTCGATGTGGGTGGCTATGCTGCCGATGGCCCTCGGCATGTTCGCCGGCAGTTGTGTACTGGTGATCATCTCGAAATCACCGTTGAGGCTCAGCTCGCCCACTTACTATCCGCGCCTGCTTGGAACCGGCGTACTCTGGGCCATCGGAAATTATGGAGCGCTTAAGATGATGGAGCTGATCGGAACTGGCAGAGGGTTCACGATCGCCCAACTCTGTGTCGTAGTAAACGCATTAATCGGTGTCTTCTGGATGAAGAATCCCAAGCCAGGTACGCGCGCCGCCCGACTGACGCTGTTAGGGGTTACGATCGCCACCCTCGGTGCCATCGTCCTCGGAAACCTGAAATCATAAGCCACTCGGACCGGACCACCTAAGACCACGCAAGCCGGTCCTGTCGGCGGGATACGATTTTGTGGCGACGCTTCCTTATATTCCCAACGACACGCTCGCCCTGAGTTTCGACGGCAGCCGCAGCTCGTCTGAAATCACGCCAAGCCAGATGCGGCGCTTTACCGACACGGCCCGGATTCGCGCAAGCTCGCTTTGGAAGATTGCGGTGGAACAGAGGAGCGCACCGCCGCCGGGTGGAAGGGCCTCGAACAGGCGAACCTGCCGCCAAAGCATGTCCGGGCGTCCATCGACAAGCAGATTCTCGCCGTCGCCGCCACCGTAAAGTGACTCAACATTGCGTCCGGTGGGACCGGTCTTGACCTAAAGCTGATCAGTTGCCAAGGGAGGGAAAAGCCAGTCAACCACGAGAAGCCTTGGAACAAGCAGGAGTCCCATTGCCTTTTCCGGTAAAGGTACAATGCCTCGATTTCCTCAATTCAACCATTCGCTGCGCCATGTGCAATCTATTTCTCCATCCGAGGTCACTCCTGGGGATGGGGATGGGTCTTAAGGTGTTTACAGCGAGGACAAGAACTTTAAATCGCGGGACTTGCTCGACCTGAGGCAAAGGTACACGAACCAGATGCGCGAGAGGTCGAAACAGGAATGCAGCCGCGCTAAACCGCCTCGGACATAGCGGTGAAACAGGTTCAATCGACAGCGTCGCAAATAGTGCGGAAGGGGGATTTGACTACTCCATCACGTTGATAACACGTAACTTAGTGATTTTGCATTCGGCCTAAAGGCCCAAATGCCCCACAATCCCGCTTCCATTGTACGTTTATCGTACGGCGAACGCGCTGCAGAGAAGAAAAGGGCGCCGAAGCACTTTCTCTCAATCCTGCCAGCAACACTGTGATATCCGCCCCTCCCATCGGTTAAGGCCACCCTTCGAAAATGCCTGGAATGGCGACCGTGCTTCGCGAAGCCCGTCTCCGTAAGTTGATCTTGTGCCCCTCGAGGTCCTGGCTTGATCGATTACTTCCTGTTTGCGGAAGTTGTCCGCTTGTGGTGAATTCGAGTCGCTGCCATGGCGCAAACGTCACGATGCGAACGTTAACAAAACCGGCCCTACAAAGACGGGCAGATCGGCTATCGGCGGTTTACTCACGAGTGCCAATGACGACCCTAGCCGCCGGAACAGCTTCAGGATTCCGGCAAAGGTGATTGCTCGGGTTGCGGTTGCGGCTTTCGCCTCAGGACCAACGCGGAGATCAGCGTGATGACGAGCCCAATCGGGAACGGATCGATGAACGTGAGCACTGCGTTGAAAAATGGGTTTTTGTACAGCTCTTTGTATTTTCTGACCTGCTGAAGTTTTGCCTGGACGGCTGCCGGGCTCGCGCCCGAGGCGGTGAGCTTCTGAACCAAATGAGCGCCATATGCGTCCCAGAAACCAGGCAGGAAGTTGTAGTAGATCACTTCCCAGGTTACGACATAGAAAATGCAGGATACCAGAGTAATGGAGAGGCCGACGGCAAAGGCTTTTAAAAAGGTAATCTGACCATTGCCGATGTTGTCCCGGTAGGTTCGGATGCCGAAAAACACCATCAAGAACGAGAGCACGATGGAGGTGTTGCCGATGATCGCGCCGCGGTCGAAGCCAATCCTGCCGCCCAAGGTCACCAGCGCTATCATGATCAGCGAGGAGATAGCGCCGGAAATCAGCCCGAAGGTGAGGGTGATCTTTCTCATATTCTCGTAATATCGTTTATCCGATCTTGACCTTTCCACGTATGATGCCGGCCCCATGCTCATACGGGCTCAGCGACCAGCCATGTCAGCCGGCGATTTGGATGCCACCGGGATAACGACGATAAGGTTATCGCCCGCTCCGGGGTGAGTCATCCCAAGATAATCGAGCTTCGGTTGGGCGTCGAACCCGATGTCTTTCGTTGTCATGTTCGGCGCATAAAACATCAAGTGCGGAGGGAAAATGCCAGTGCCGTGCTCAGGGATGGCGCTCAAGCGGTTCTGGCTGGACATCATGTAGAAGAATCCCGGTTTGCTGGGATACTGGTAACGGCGTTCCTTATATCCGCTGGCGACGTCTGCCTTGATTTCGGCCTCGGACTTGCCGTTTGTGCGCAGCTCTTCACCGTGCAGGTAGACAGGCAAGAGAGTGCGGCTGCCTTCGGCGTCGAAGCACTGCGGCTCAATTGTTGTTTCTGCGGGCTTTACGAAATGCCGGCTAACAAAACAGCTGAAGCCGTTGGTGCCTTCGCGCGCTTTCTCGTAGCCTTTAGGGCCGAGAACATAAACTGTGGCTTTACTGGACACCTCGGCCGGGGCGGCGCTTTCAGCGAGTGTGACCTGCTGGTCACGTGGCATGGAGGCGTCGTAGACGCGGGGAAGTTCCTGAGCGGTTGCGGGAATAAGCGCAGTGCTTGAGAACAAGCCGATCGACAGAGTACCCACGACAAAGACCTTCATCCAATTCAGAGACTTCATGTTCGCTCCTTTTTTTCAAAAAGTTCATGTTTTCATAGACTTCATGTTCGCTCGTATTGAGCGGCTCAACATACCGCATGAGGCGGGGTCGGTGTCGTCATACTTTTGGCTGATTTTGGCGGCGGAGAGAAAAATCATACGTTTGGGGGAGTGGTTATTGGCGCGAACCGAGCTTGTGCACGAGTAAATCAGGGGAGAAGGCCGAATTCCTTGCCGAGTTGCACCGCTTGCGTTCTTCGTCTCGCCCCGAGTTTGTCGAAAACACGGCTGGAATGCGTCTTCACCGTGCTCTCGCTCACAAAAAGCTTCTCGGCGATTTCGCGGTTGCTCAGGCCCTGGGCGATCAGTTCAAGGATCTCCAGCTCACGGCGAGTGATATGCAGGTCCTCACGTTTTGTTTCGTCAGGGATGAACGGTCCCGCGGCAGGGACGGGGACTTCCCTCACAACAATTGTCTTGCGTTTTGCTGTCAGTTTGAGCCCAAGCCAGACGCCAAGAACGGCAAAGGTCGCGGCGATCAGTCCGCCGTAGATTTCGATGGAATGTTCGACGACCAGGAACTGATACTCGGTCCACCGGAGCAGAGCAACCAAGATTCCACCGATCAACCCGTACATGAGGACGTGGCGCTTCATAAGTTGCAGGAGGATTCGTTACCGAAATTATCGCACCCATGATGCGGTAGGTCCTACTGCTTGCAGGCAAGATCAACGCTTGACAGGCCTTGCCCGAGTCACGGGCAAACCGGAAGTTGTTCCGGGCCATAACTAGGATAATGAGATGGTCCGCCGCCCTGATCATCCTGAGGGTGGGATGATCAAGCTGGCAGCATATACAGGAGGATCATCACATGCGCATCGCTTCTATCGGCGTCGATCTCGGCAAGACAACTTTCAGCTGGTTGCACTCGGGGAACAAGGCAAGGTAGTCGTGAGGAAGAAGTTTTTCGCGCAAGCAACTGCTGGCCTACACCGACAACCTGCAAAGTTCGCTGATTGGCATCGAGGCCTGCTCGGGAGCACACTTCATCGGCGCAGCTCTGCGCAGCCAAAGACAAGACGTGCGACTTATCTCGGCCCAGTTTGTGAAGCCTTACGTGAAGTCGAACAAGAACGACTTCCTCGATGCGGAAGCCATCGCCGAGGCGGTGGCGCGGCGGTCGAGGCCCCCGGCAACTGATGCAGAATCAGTTGTTCGATCGGGGATGCACTAGGCTACGCCCATCTGCCGTTCCGTTTGCAGCAGGCACCTACATCATGGCCGCCTATTGGTCACGACAGCCGACAGCCTAAACTAGATTGACTCTTAACCAGTAGGTTGTGGGTTCGATTCCTACTGCGCTCATCCGTTCACGATTTGTTTGTTCAATCACGCTCCGGCTGCTGACGCTGCGGGACGTTTCACTAAGAGTCAGGTGATTAGCAAGCAGATAAATACTACGGAGGGTTGAAACGTTGTACGATTACTGCACGAAACCAAAAACATGCCTCTAAGTAGTTGATTGTAAATGAGATTATGGTGCGGAAGGGGGGTGAACTACTCCATCACATTGATAACACCTAACTTCAGAACTCCTGACATACCCCCCCGGAAGCGGTAGACACGTAGTATCAAAACTCGCTTGCTGCGGACCAAAACCTGTCCGCTCTTTCTGAATTACGCGCTTGAAGGGTGCACGAATTGCGGCAGCACTTCACCTCCCGTGAAAGCGCCGCTGGCTGTTTCTGGTGATCCCGTCGTGTCACAACTGGCTTGCGTTTTCGATCCGCGG
>Ga0187847_10000317_pt1 | contig 56402 bp, 47 predicted proteins | sample June2016WEW_4_10_FD_132458 | JGI IMG/M metagenome (GOLD analysis project Ga0187847, IMG submission 132458) | Peatland microbial communities from SPRUCE experiment site at the Marcell Experimental Forest, Minnesota, USA - June2016WEW_4_10 | ecosystem: Environmental > Terrestrial > Soil >...
CGCAGTCAGTGGCGGAATGTACGCGCTGCTGCCGCCTTGCAGCACGTACCATTGCGGCGCCGTCGACAAACCGAGCAGCCCGTGATTCTCGAGGAATCGGATCAAAGTAAAAACCGGAAAGTCTTCGATTTCCTCTGGAGAAGTGGACCACACCGCTGCCGCCATCGGGTGCAAATAGTAACGCGTGAACTCGCCTCCGAATTGATGAGCATGCAGATAGTCTCGCAAGGTAATTTCGGAGTTGGCCGGATCCTGCAAAAGCTTGCGAGCTTCCCGGTTGAAGCGCATGATCTCCGTAAGAAATCGATAGTGTCCCGGGCGATACCAATTGCTTCGGCCCGCGAAGAACCCGCTCAGTCCACGGCTGCTGTATTCAAATCCAGTCTCGCGGCAGGACACGCCAAACGACATGTCACTTGCCTGACGCGAGCTGCCCATCTGTCGAAACAATCGAACCAGATTCGGGTACGTGCGGTCGTTATGCACGATGAAACCAGTGTCGATCGGCAAGACGCCGCGACTGGTTTCGATTTCATGTGTATGCGTGTGGCCTCCGAGACGCAAATCCTTCTCGAACAGCCACACCTCGTGTTTCTGGCTCAGCAGGTAAGCCGCCGCCATTCCCGAGATCCCTGCTCCGATGACTGCGACCCGGCTCATCCCGCCTCGCTTTCCGAAAGTGGCCGCCGAATCCCTCGCAACTCTCTGGCAACTCCCACCCAGTTCAGTATCCTCAGTCCGTAGTACGTGACATCCACTTCCCACCACCGAATTCCCTGCTGGCATGCGTACATGAATTTGTGGTGATTGTTGTGCCAGCCTTCCCCGAGCGTGATCAAGGCGAGCACAAAGTTGTTGCGGCTGTCATCCGGAGTGTCGAAGCGCCGCGAGCCCCAAAGATGCGCTGCCGAGTTGATGCTGAAAGTCCCGTGAAACAGCAGGACGGTCGAGACCACGAATCCCCACGCCAGTGCTCCCAGCCCTCCGCTGAGCAGCAGCAGCAAAGCTAGAGCTACCGGTGGAACCATGTAGTGCTTGTCCAGCCAGCGCAATTCCGGATACTTCCCGAAGTCCCGGATCAGCGCCGGGTTGTACTTGTCGTATTCGTTCGACAGAACCCAACCGACATGCGCCCACCAGAATCCGCGTTTCAACGGGGAATGAATATCGGGATCATGGTCTGCGTGGCGATGATGAACGCGATGATGTGCCGCCCACCACAACACGCCTTTCTGCCCCGAGGTCTCTGCCAGAAATGCCATTGCAAACTGCCAGCCACGCCCCAACTTGTAGGCGCGGTGGCTGAAATAGCGGTGGTATCCGGCGGTGATGCCAAACATACGAACCGCGTAGATCGCCACCATGAGCCACACCAAAGACCACCGGAACGGGACCAAGAACACAGCGACGCAGCCCGCATGCAGCAGCAAGAAAGGAATGACCGTCCCGAAATTGTAGCCGTGCAATGGCTTGATCACGAAGATTCCTTCCTCTGACTGTCTGACTTGGGGGTCGAAAACCTCTCTGGACCAGGTACGTAGTCAGGCGGGGCAACGGATTGCTTCCCTATGTTGTACAATTCCCACTCTAAGTTGTCAAGTCTTTGTCCATGACGTATGCTTGACAGAAGAAAATCGGACTGTTACGATTCTCGCCGGATGCCAACCTCCTATCCCATCAGTGCCGCCGCCAAGCTCACCGGAATTCCGCTCGACACTTTGCGTGCCTGGGAGCGGCGCTACCGGGCCGTGATTCCGAAACGATCCGCGGGCGCCCGGGTCTATTCCGAAGAACAAATCAAGAGGCTTCTGCTATTGCGGCAAGCGGTCGAAGAGGGGCATTCCATCGGCCAGGTCGCCGGAGTAGGGGACCGGCAGCTCCGCGATCTGATCGAGAAGAGCTCTTCCTTGTCGGGGCGAGGAATCGTCTCCAAGACATCATCCTCGCAAGCGATCCTGACGCCCATCCTGAGGGCTCTCGACCGCTTCGACTACGCGGCCACGGATCGCGAGATTAACCGTCTAGCCGCCGCCATGGCCAGCCCTAGGGACTTTGTCCATCAGGCTGCTCTTCCGTTGATGCGCACGATCGGGGACCGCTGGCACGACGGCAAATGCAGCATTGCGCAAGAGCACATGCTGACCCAACTCCTGACCGCCTTGCTGTCCTCGCTGGTGCGAACCTATTCGCCGTCGAATCCACCCGCGCGAGCTTTGTTAGCCACGCCGCGCCACGAGCGCCACGCTTTCCCCACTCTGGCCGCAGCCATGCTGACGGCGATTGCCGGGTTGGGTGTCGTTTATCTGGGCACGGATTTGCCGGCGGCGGACATCATCCTGGCTGCCCGAAAAAGTAAGGCGGACGTCGTTTTGCTCAGCCTCTCGACAACTCCCGTCCCAGAAACCTTGGAGGAGATCAATCACATGGCCCGCAAGCTGCCTCGCAACGCCGCTCTCTGGCTGGGCGGCCCTCCACAACTGCCCTTGGAGCAGGCGACCGCGGGTTCTCGCTGGTTGGTGTTGCACGACTTCTCCGCCTTGGAACACCAACTGGCCGCGCTAGGAGGAAGATTTTAGCGGTCGCCTTGGGCCATCTGAGCGTCGCTCGCAAACGTACTTCAGACTTTGGGATCTAAGACTCGATATTATGAGACCTTTGAAAGTCAGGACGGCGTCATGAAACGCGGCTTTCTCCATCGCCGTTTCATTGCCCCCATCGTTGCTCTTCTCACCCAAGGGATCACTCCCGAGAAGATTGCCCTGAGCCTCGCTTTTGGGATTGTCCTGGGCATCTTTCCGGTCCCCGGTTCAACGACCCTGTTGTGCGCAGCCGCAGCCTTGATTTTCCGCCTGAACCTCCCCGCCATCCAGTTGGTCAACTACCTGATCTACCCTTTGCAACTATTCTTGCTGTTACCGTTCATCCGCCTGGGTGAGATGTTATTTCGCGCCGCTCCTTTGCGTTTGTCGCTGACGCAGATATTAGCGATGGCCCGCGCCGGCTTGCCGCATGCGGTTGCGACCCTGTGGCTGGCGGAAGTGCACGCCATGTTGGCTTGGCTGTTGATCGGTGCGCCCGCGATCCTTCTTCTCTATGTCTGGCTGTCCCGTGCGCTCCGCCAGTCGCCGACTCATGCGGTTAGAGCGCAAGAAGAAACAGTGTTCACGAGGTGATTTATGGCTACAGAACTTGTACCTTCACAGCTCGGCGCGAACTCGACACTCGAAAAGCGCATCGAGCGCGTTCTAGATCTCACGCGCCGTCTGAAATTGTTAGAGGACCTGCTCTGTACCGCGAGGGCCAGACGATGGGCCAGCGAACGCGAGGTCGGTTTTCCCGGGATGGACCAGGCCGAACTCGATGACAATCCAGATACCTGCACAACCGCCATTGCACAACCATGCATTGCACCGCCGTGCATTGCAAAGTCATGGATGAGCTGAACCGACTCTCGATCGACTCGCGCGTTACCGTGCGGCGTTCAGGACCGCCCGATCCGGCGGGCACTTGCGTCGTTTACTGGATGCAACGCGCGCAGCGGGGTTTGGACAATCCCGCGCTGGAAGTGGCTGTTCAGGCAGCGAACGCGCTGGCGAAGCCTGCCGTCGTATTCTTCGCGCCGGTTCCGTTTTATCCGCGTGCCAACCTTCGCCACTACCGTTTCCTCGCCCAAGGCATTCCGGACATCGCCGAGTCGCTCAGGAAACGCAACATTGGTTTCGTCCTGCGGCGATTTCCAGAGCACAGTCTCACCAAGTTCTGCGAGGAAATTAGGCCGTCGCTTGTGGTGGGCGACGAAAATCCGATGAGGGAGCCCGAGTCCTGGCGGCGCTCAGCCGCCAAGAAACTCAGCACCCCTCTCTGGACCGTTGACGCAGATGTCATCGTGCCCTCGAAACTGCTGGAAAAAGCGCAGTACGCGGCGCACATCATCCGGCCGAGATTACAGGCGCAACTCGGGCGCTTCCTCGTCCCGCCGAAAAATACAAAAGCAGGAGTAGCGTGGAGAAAGCCGCCGGCGTTGCAGTCGCTCGACCCGGAGTTTGAGATCACCCAGGGCTGGCCCCTTGACGCCTCGGTTGGTCCGGTGTCAGACTTTCGCGGCGGCACCAACGAAGCGCTCCGGCTTCTGAAAGAATTCATCGCGCACGGCCTGGGTACTTATGGCGTCAAACGCAATCGGCCGGAGGTGGTCGGAACCAGCCGGCTCTCGCCCTATCTGCATTTCGGACATATTAGTCCGCTTACCGTCGCGCTGGCCGTACAGAAAGCCGACGCTCCCAACGAGGATAAGAAAGCATTCTTGAACCAGCTCATTACCTGGCGCGAGTTGGCCGTCAACCTGGTGCGATTCGATCCGAATTATGACAATTTCGAGTGTGCCGAGCCGTGGGCCCACCGCACATTGGCCAGCCATGCGAAGGACAATCGCCCGGTACTGTACAGCGAAAGGCAGATGGAACACGCAGAGACCCACGATTCGCTTTGGAATGCCGCCCAGATGCAGATGGTCAATACCGGCTGGATGCACAACTATGTGCGGATGTACTGGGCGAAAAAGATCCTGCACTGGAGTCCATCACCGGCTGAAGCCTACCAGATCGCTGTGCGGCTGAACGACAAGTATCAACTGGACGGGCGCGACCCCAACGGGTACACCGGGATTGCGTGGTCGATTGTAGGAAAATTCGACCGTCCTTGGTTTGAGCGGCCCATCTTCGGCCAGATTCGATATATGTCCGGCGAGAGCACTGGAAAGAAGTTCGACAGCAAAAAATACATTCAGCAGAATTCGGTGCCATAGTGGCGGCTGTGTCACAGAGAGCCACAGGCAGGATTGCAGATCGTAACTATGAATCTCAACTGGTGACGCTATGTTCTTGAAAGTCTATTGCATTGCCCTCCCGATTTTCTTTGCGCTGGATATGGTCTGGCTCGGCCTGGCCGCGAAGAATTTCTACGCCAAACACATCGGATTCCTCATGAAGACCAACGTCAATTGGGCGGCGGCCATCCTCTTTTACCTCCTCTTCATAGCGGGCTTAGTGGTGTTCGTCGTCACTCCGGCCATCGAGAAAGGCTCCTGGGCGCGTGCGCTCTTGTTCGGGGCATTATTCGGTCTCATTACCTATGCGACCTACGATCTCACGAATCTCGCCACGCTCAAGAACTGGTCCCTGGCGGTGACGGTGGTAGATCTGATCTGGGGTACTGTATTGGCTGCTTCCGTATCCGTCGCAACCTACGCCGTTGCGGCGAAGCTTGGCCTATAAACCACTCGCCTATGAACTACTATCGAACTTTGGCCTTCGTGCTCTGGGGATACATGACCCTGTGGTTCCTGATCTCATGGTTCAAAAAAAGGAATGACGTAGCCGATGTGGCGTGGGGCCTGGGCTTCGTGCTTCTGGCGTGGGCATCTTTCTTCCTATCCGGCGGATCAGGACCGCGAGGCGTGCTGGTAGGCATTTTGGTGAGCGTATGGGGATTGCGTCTAGCATGGCACATTCATGCGCGCCATCGAGCCAAGGCGGAAGATTACCGCTACTTGGCCTGGAGACGGCAATGGGGCAGGTGGTTCTATGTTCGCTCGTATGCGCAAGTGTACCTTTTGCAGGGCGCGCTCCTATTCCTCGTCTCGTTGCCGGTGCTGATGATCAATCGAAGACCGAGCGGGACGCTCAGTCTTCTCGACAGCATCGGCGTTTGTATTTGGCTGTTTGGTTTCCTTTTCGAATCGGTGGGTGATGCCGAGCTCGCCCGGTTTGTGAAAGACCCGCTCAACAAGGGTAAGCTCCTGCGAAGCGGGCTGTGGCGTTATACCCGGCACCCCAATTATTTCGGAGAGGTTGCACTGTGGTGGGGCATTTGGCTAATCGCGCTCGGCGTTCCGGGCGGCTGGTTTGGGATTGTCGGGCCCCTCACGATCACGATCTTGATCCTGAAGGTTTCAGGGATTCCCATGCTGGAAAAGAAGATGGCCGAGCATCCCGATTTCGCTCAGTACGCAAGAAGCACCAGCGTGTTCCTTCCCTGGTTTCCAGAAAGATAATTCGGTTCACTCCATCACGAGGAAGCGTTAGCCGCTTTTGAACTGATCACTGGAGGATCTAGGTTGCGCAGCGGTGCACATGGCCGGGACGCGTTGCGGGCAGCCGCAATCCCGTGGATCGATATGCGACGGCATACCCACTCGTAGTCTTCACTTGGGGAAAAGAGAACAAATTGTGGAACAAACAAGAATCCACTGCCGCTTTTGCCTGAAGGCCAGGGCGTGGTCGCTGCGGATGCGTTCATGCGGCTCAAACGGAAAAAAGGTTAACCACAGGGGAACAGAGCAACAGGGAAAAACACCTTATCAAGTTACCCCAGCGTATTTCCCGGCGATATTTTGCTGGCCAGGATGGAGGCGAGTTTGTCCGGCTCGGCTAAAAAAGCGTCGTGGCCATGGGAGGATTCGATTTCGCAGTAGTTGCAATCCACGCCGCAGCTTCTCAGCTCACCCGCCAGGGAACGCACCTCGGAGGCGGGAAAAAGCCAATCCGAGGAGATACCCACGAGTGTGACACGCGCTTGGATGCGCTCATAGGCGCGGATGCCGTACTTCCGGATGGGATCGAAGGTGTCCATGGTTCGGGTGATGCTGAGATAGGAGTTCGTATCGAAGCGCTGGACGAATTTTTCGCCCTGATGGTCGAGATAGCCGCTCACATCGAAACGAGCATTCGGTTCGGCCCAGGGATTTTCGCCGTTGCGGTTGGGGTTGCGGCCGAAGCGGGTGCTGAACAACTCCGCCGACTTGTAAGAGCACATGGCAATCTTGCGCGCCAGGGCTAATCCAGCGACGGGCGGGTCGTCCCCGTAATCGCCATTCTTCCACTTGGCGTCGAGGCGGATGACCTGGCGTTGAAGATGATTGAGCGCCAGGCCCATCGGCCCGAGCGGCGCCGCAGCGATGCTGATGCAGTTGGCGACGCGGGTGGGAAAATCCATGGCCCACTGCAAGGCCTGCATGCCGCCAATCGAGCCGCCGATAACGAGTTGAAGGCGATCGATTCCGAGATGATCGAGAACAGCTCGTTGCGTTTGGATAATATCGCCGACCGTGACCAGCGGGAAATCCGGCCCGTAGATCTTGCCGGTCGTGGGATTGACGGACCGTGGACCGGTCGAGCCATAACACGATCCCAGAATGTTCGTGCAGAGGACGCAATAGCGGTCGATGTTGAGGCCGCTATCAGCGTTAAAAAGCTCGGGCCACCAATCGGCCACTTCGGCGGAGCCGGAGAGGGCGTGACAAACCAGAATAGCGTTGTCGCGCGCGGAGTTGAGTTCGCCGTACACGGCGTATTGAATCGTTACGGGGCGAAGTTCGCCACCGCATTCCAGGGCGAAGCCTTCCTGTTCCGCAAAAGAGTATTTCGCCCGGATCGCCGGAGTGATGATCATGGTCCTGAGTCTACTTCTACCTTAGAGCATTTCTCGCGATGGTGTAGAGTGCGTTCCCAGTTTCCTCTACAGCCAATCGCGAACGGCTCTGGTCACTTAGTCGTACCTGCTTTGGGCGACAAGCCGGTGGCCTTTTGCAATCCCTGGGTCAGGTCGGCGACGATGTCGCGAATGTCTTCAATGCCCACCGATAAGCGTACGAGTTCTGGCGTGACCCCGGTTTCCTTCTGCTCATCCGGGGAGAGTTGTTGGTGGGTGGTCGAGCTGGGATGAATAACGAGCGATTTCGCGTCGCCGATGTTGGCCAGCAAGCTGAACAAGGTGAGCGAGTTGATCAGCTTCCGTCCCGCCTCGGAGCCGCCCTTGATGCCGAAGGTGACCAGCGCTCCCGAACCACTGGGCATGTATTTCTGCGCCCGCGCGTAGTACTTGCTCGAAGGGACGCCGGGATAGTTGACCCACTCCACGCCGGGGTGGCTTTGGAGGAACTTGGTCACCGCCAGCGCATTCTGCGAGTGACGCTCCATGCGGAGAGAGAGCGTTTCCGCGCCCTGCAGCAACAGAAATGCGTTGAAGGGCGAGAGCGCCGCGCCGGTGTCACGCAGGCCCTGCACACGCGCTTTGAGGATGAACGCCAAGGGTCCAAACGCTTCCGTGTAGCTGACCCCATGATACGAAGGGTCGGGCTCAACAAAGCTCGGGAAACGGCCTGAGGCCTTCCAGTCGAATTTGCCGGCGTCCACGATCACGCCTCCGATGGAGGTGCCGTGGCCGCCAATAAACTTGGTCGCCGAATTGACGACAATGTCGGCTCCCCACTCGATGGGACGAACCAGCGCCGGGGTGGCGGAAGTGTTGTCGATCACGAACGGCACTTTATGATCGTGGGCGATGCGGGCCAGGGTCTCGATTTCCGCCACGTCGAGTTTCGGATTGCCCAGCGTCTCGGTGTAGAGCGCCTTGGTTTTGGAATTGATCGCTCTCTTCAGGCCGTCGAAATCGTCGCCATCGACGAAGCGCACCTTGATGCCCAACTTGGGCAGCGTGTAGTGGAAGAGATTGTAAGTGCCGCCGTAGAGCGACGTGGTGGATACGATCTCGTCACCGGCCGAGGCGAGGGTAATCGCAGTCAAGGTCTCGGCCGCCTGTCCGGAAGCGGTGGCCAGTCCGGCGATGCCACCCTCGAGGGCCGCGATCCGTTTTTCGAAAACATCGGTGGTCGGATTCATGATCCGGGTATAAATGTTTCCAAACTCCTGAAGCGCAAACAGGCGCCCGGCATGGTCGGCGTCGTCAAACACGTACGATGTGGTCTGGTAAATCGGCACGGCGCGGGACTTCGTGGTAGGGTCGACGACCTGTCCGCCATGGACGGCCAGAGTGGCAAAGTGTTGTTGTTTTTCAGCGTTGTTTTCTTGTGTCATGACGGCTCTCACCTTTCGCTTATCAACGATCGATGCTTCATTGGGTTTGCCGAACGAAACGCCGGCGATGGAAAACCCGTCGACCGCCGAAATTCGTCCGGCGGGCACCCGGCGGTTTCCGGAACATGCCACCCCGCTCCACCAATACCATAACCCCGATTCACTTACTATAGATTAAACTTTGGGAAATTTCATCCTATCGCTGGGCTGCGAAACATGAACACCGGGCCAACTGGCGAAGCTGATTATGCGCGGGGAAACGGTGGGTCACGCATGATGGTTGCGGACTGTTGCGGGAAGACCGGCGCGGATGCCGCGAACGCATTGAATTGTTGGCGTCCCCGATGGGATTTGAACCCATGTTACCGCCGTGAAAGGGCGATGTCCTAGGCCAGGCTAGACGACGGGGACGATTCCGGGTGAGAGGATTGTTTGCCGCCGATGTTCATAGTAACAGGGCATTTTTGCTGCGTCAAAACCAGCGGCGGGTGCCGCCGCTCCCGCAATCTTCTTCAACGCAATGCGCCTCCCATTTAGAATACATTCATGGCCGATTCCCTTTATTTGAGCCTGTGGTTCCCGAGCTTCGAGGAGGCCGAGATCCTGCCGCGCACGGTAAGTGTTCTGCGGCAGATTCCGTTTTCCGCGGCGCACAGCGGAGTGACGTATTCGGCGATCCAGCCGGTGTCGTGGAGCGAGCCGACGATTCTGGAGCACCGCTACCGTCCGGGAGTGGCGCCGGAAGAAGCGGTGGCGGAAGTCGCGGAATTTCTGCACGATGATTATGCCTACGTGTTTGAGGCCTACTGGGATTTGTGGACTCCTCCGAAAGGCGCGGACCCATGGGTGCAGGAACCGTCGCTGGCCCGGGTGATTGTGCAGGGAATGGAATTTGAAGAACGCGCGGCGGAAGAGACCGGGCATATCCAGATTGATTTCGGTCTAGATGCTTCTTTTCTGCATGAGGAAGTCTCGTTGACCTCCGAAGCAGAACGGAACATTCGCAGCAACGTGCAGAAGCTGGTGGAGTTTACTGCTTTGGTGGAAAAAAATGCCGGGGCTACGGGACGGCTGCTCTGGTCGGAATCAGAGGAGAATCTGGCGCAGAAGCTCATCAACCGGCTGCAGAGGGTGCAGTAGGAGCCTCCGACAGCGGCGAGCGCGTTCGCGCAAAAACAAAAAGGGCACCGAAGCCGCGATCCAATGGCTTCGATGCCCTTAAATTATTTCGTTCGCCCAGCATCAATCTGCAGCTTCTCGCCCGCAGCCGCCTGAGCCGCCGCCAATCTCGCGGTGAGTACGCGGAACGGCGAACACGAAACGTAGTTGAGCCCCGTCCGATAACAGAACTCCACCGACGAGGGCTCGCCGCCGTGTTCGCCACAGATGCCGACCTTCAGATTCGGACGCGTCTTGCGTCCACGCTCGGTCGCCATCTTGACCAACTGGCCTACGCCTTCCTGATCGAGAACGGCGAACGGATCTTGCTTGATGATGCCTTCGGCGATGTAGGTGGGCAGGATCTTGTTGACGTCGTCGCGCGAAAAACCCCAGGTGGTTTGCGTGAGATCGTTGGTGCCGAAGGAGAAGAACTCGGCTTCCTTCGCGATCTCGCCGGCGATCAGGGCGGCGCGCGGCAACTCGATCATGGTGCCGACGAGGTACTCGACGGTGCGTCCTTTTTCTTTGAAGACTTCTTTCGCCACCCGGTTCACGATCGCCGCTTGATTCGCCATTTCATTCACCGTGGCGATGAGCGGGATCATCACTTCGGGATAGACCTTGACGCCGTCCTTGGCAACAGCGACAGCCGCTTCAAAGATGGCGCGCGCCTGCATTTCCGTAATCTCGGGATAGGTAATGCCGAGCCGGCAACCGCGGTGTCCGAGCATGGGGTTGAATTCGTGAAGCTGCTCGACCCGGCTTAGAAGCATGGGCATCAGCTTCTTTAAGTCGGTAACCGCCTTCGCTCCGTAGTCGCGATACTTTGAAACCAGCGACTTCTTCTCCTTCGCGTCCGCATACTGGAGCGTCGCGATATCCACCATCAGATCTTCGCGGCGCGGCAAAAACTCGTGCAGCGGCGGGTCGAGCGTGCGAATGGTAACCGGGAATCCGTCCATCGCCTTGAATACGCCTTCGAAATCCTTGCGCTGCATGGGCAGCAGTTTCTTGAGCGCCGCGCGGCGGTCTTTTTCGTTGTCGGCGAGAATCATGGCGCGCATGTGCGGAATTTTCTGCTCGCCGAAGAACATGTGCTCGGTACGGCAAAGGCCAATGCCTTCGGCGCCAAAGGCTCGCGCCTGAATGGCATCGCGGGGGATGTCGGCATTGGCGCGGACCTTCATCGTGCGGTACGGGTCGGCCCAGTCCATGAATTTTTCAAGCTCGGGATCGTCCGGCGAGGGGTCGAGCGTGTTCAGCTTGCCCTTGATCACGCGTCCGGTCGTGCCGTCGAGCGAGATCCAGTCGCCGGCCCGGAAGGTCTGGCCTTTGACGCGCATCTCGCGCGCTTTTTCATCGACGTCGATGTCGCCGGCGCCCGCTACGCAGCATTTGCCCATGCCGCGCGTGACGACGGCGGCGTGGCTGGTCATGCCACCGCGCGAAGTGAGAATGCCCTTGGCGACTTCCATGCCGTGGATGTCTTCCGGCGTGGTTTCGGCGCGCACCAGAATCACGGGAACATTTCGATCAAGTCCCGCTTTTTCCACGGCTTCGTCGGCGGTAAAAACGATCTGTCCAACGGCCGCGCCCGGAGACGCGGGCAGGCCCTTCGCCAACACCTCGACTTTGCTTCCCTTTTCATCGAGGCGCGGCACGAGGAAGTCATACAGCTGATTCGGATCGACGCGGAAAATCGCTTCTTCCTTCGTGATCAGCCCTTCGTCCACCATCTGCAACGCCACGCGAACCGCGGCCAGTCCCGTGCGCTTACCGTTGCGCGTCTGCAGCATGTAGAGTTTGCGATCCTGAATGGTGAACTCGAAATCCTGCATGTCCTTGTAATGCTTCTCCAGCCGCGTCGTGATATCACGCAACTGGTTATAAACATCGGGCATGACCTTTTCGAGTTCGAGGATTGGAACCGGAGTGCGCACGCCGGAAACCACATCTTCGCCTTGCGCGTTCAGCAGGAATTCTCCGTAGAATTCTTTCGTGCCGTTGGCCGGATTGCGCGTGAATCCGACACCGGTGCCGCTGGTATCGCCGAGGTTGCCGAAGACCATGGCCTGCACATTGACCGCCGTCCCGAGCATGTCATCGATGTTGTTGATGCGGCGATAGTGCTTGGCGCGATCGTTCTGCCAGGAGCGGAACACGGCATCGCGCGCCATCACCAACTGCTCGATGGCGTCCTGCGGAAAGTCGCGCTTGGCGTGCTTCTTGACGGCTTTCTTGTAGTCGACAATGACCTCTTGCAGCGCCTTCGCGTCAAGGCCGGTGTCGAACTTGGTCTTCTTCTGGTGCTTCTTGGCATCGAAAATCTCTTCGAAGACCGATTTCTCGACGTCGAGCACGACGTTGCCGAACATCTGAATCAGCCGGCGATAGGAGTCGTAGGCGAAGCGCGGGTTGTTGGTGCGTTTGGCCAGGGCTTCGACGCTTTGGTCGTTGAGGCCGAGGTTGAGGATCGTATCCATCATGCCGGGCATGGAAAACTTCGCGCCCGAACGCACGCTCACCAGCAGCGGGTTGTCGCCTTTACCGAGCTTCTGGCCTTGGAGCGCTTCGAGCTTGGCCAATGCTTCTTGCATCTGGCGGTCGACGTCTTTCGAGACGGCATTGCGCATGTATTCGCGGCAGGCCTCGGTCTGGATGGTGAATCCGGGAGGCACCGGGAGCCCGGCGTTAGTCATTTCGGCAAGCCCGGCGCCCTTACCACCGAGAACGTCTTTCATCTTGCCGTTGCCGTCGGCCTTGCCGCCGCCGAAGGAGTAGACATACTTTGTGGCCGTGGGTTTTGATTCCGTGGGTTTTGATTCGATGATTTCGGTATCGGGGAGAGTTGTCGTTGCCATTTGCGTCCTCTTCTTCGTATTCTTTAGATACTTATTTCGTAGGATCTTTGCCTTCGGTCACGATCTCGGAGAAATCGGCGATCGTGGAGAATTCCTTCACCACGGTCTGCAGCAGGGCCAGGCGATTTGCGCGGAGATTGGCGTCGTCCACCATGACCATGACCTTGTCGAAGAACTTGTCGATGGCCGGACGCAGTTTCGCGATCTCGAGCAGCGCACCTTCGTAATCGCGCTTCGCCCGCAGCTTCTCGACCATGGCCACGGTCTGCGGGATCATGGCGGCGAGCTCCTTCTCGGATTCTTCCTGGAGGCCCACTGCGTCGACACGCACCGCAATAACGGTTTTCTTTTCATCTGCTTGGCGCAGAATGTTCTTCATGCGCTTGAAGGCGCTGGCGATGGATGCGAAATCAGCCGATCCCCGCACCTTGCTCACCGCTTCGGCGCGGGCGGCCGCATCCACCACGTCGTCGGCATCGACCGCAAGCACTGCGTTAACCACGTCATACGCGTATCGAGGTTCATGCGCATCCTTCAGGTAGAACTCCAGCCGTTCGCGGAAAAAACCGCGCACCGCTTCGGCGTAGCCGGCGTTCGAGAACTTCTTCTCGGCCTCGGAGTCTTTATAGCGGCTGCGCGCGTCGGCCATGATCTCCGAGAGACGTAGCGGTAGCTTGTGCTCAGCAACCGTCTTCACAATCCCGTTCGCCTGCCGCCGTAGTGCAAACGGATCCTTGGATCCGCTGGGAATGAGCCCCAGCGCGAACATTCCCGCGATCGAATCCGCCTTGTCGGCGATCGAGAGAATTGCACCCTCAATCGTTGTGGGCGCGCCGTCCTCCATCGATTCGGGCTTGTAGTGATCGTAGATGGCGCGCGAAACCGCCAGTTGCACGTCGGGCTTTATGCCTTCGTCGAGTTCCTGCACTTGCGCGTAGAGCCCGCCGACAATTCCCTGCAGTTCGGTGAATTCCTTGACGAGTTCGGTGGTCAGATCGGTTTTCGCCAGCAGCGCCGCTTTGTGGATTACGCCGGGCCGAATCGCCATGCCGTTCTGTCTCACCGTCTCGGCGAGCGAACTGGCCAGGTGCTGCACGCGCATCGTCTTGTCGTAATAGCTGCCGAGATCTTTCTGGAAAGTAACGCTGCGCAGCAGATCGACGCGCTGGCGGAGGGTCTGCTTCTGGTCCGTCTGCCAGAAAAAGCGGGCATCGTTGAAACGGGCGCGCAGAACGCGTTCGTTGCCGTGCCGGATTAATCCCTCGGAGTCGGCGGCCGTGTTGAGCACGGCCAGAAAATGCGGCAGCAATTTGCCGTTCGCATCTTCGATGGCGAAATATTTCTGGTGGTCGCGCATCACCGTGACCAGCACTTCTTCCGGTAGATCCAGATATTCGGGATCGAAGCTGCCCAGGATGACGGAGGGGAATTCCGTCAGATTGACCACGGTCGCGACCAGCGGCTTGTCTTCTCGCCAGCGTGCTCCCGGAATCGTCCGCGTGGCCGCGTCGAGCGCGTTGCGGATGGCCTGTTCGCGCTCGGCCGCGCCGATCACCTTTGCGCCGCGCAATGCATCGACATAGGCGCTGGGCTTGGAGATGGCCACGGCTTCGTTGCCAATGATGCGGTGTCCACGGGATGTCTTGCCGGCGGAAATCTCAAACAATTTCACCGGCACCACCTGCTCGTCGAGCATCGCAACCAGCCAGCGCACGGGACGCACGAATACTTCTCCGCGCTTGCGCCAGTACATGTTCTTCGGCCAGTAGAGCGTGGAAATTTCCTTGGGGAGAGTCTCGGCGAGGATCTCCGAAGCGGTGCGGCCCTGGCGCGTAACCGTCGCGGCCAGGTATTCGCCCTTGGGAGTGTTGACTTTCTCTAGCTTCGCTACGTCCACGCCAACTTTCTTGGCAAACGCGTGCGCTGCCGGCGTCGGCTGCCCATCTTTATATGCGACCTGCGCGGACGGCCCGTTCACCTGCTCGGTAATGTCAGGCTGCGATGCGGGAATACCGGAAGCGAGAACGGCCAACCGGCGCGGCGTGTCGAGATGCGAGATCGCTCTGGAAGGGGCAAGACGCTCGCGCTGGAGAAGCGCGCCCAGTTTTTCGCGCAGCTCACGCGAAGCGGCGTCAATCATCCGCGCCGGAATCTCTTCGCATCCGATTTCGAGTAAAAAGTCTGGCATCAGGCGATTTGTTTATGTTCTCAGAACTACGGCAATGTGAATGTGAGCCACATCACACACCAAATGTGGCAATCGCAACAAAGATTTCTGCGAAGCTCCGCGTCCTCTGCGTTAAAGGTCTTCACCTCGCCGGCAGTAACTTCCCCTTTTCTTCCGTGACTCCGGCCTTTGCCCTCTTGTCGTTGCTTCGATCGGCCGGATACTGCTGATCCATCCAAGCCTTCGCAATACCGACTGCCAGCGCCCTCACTCGTGCGATCACGCCAACGCGCTCCGTCACAGAGATCGCGCCGCGGGCATCGAGAATGTTGAAGTAATGCGAGCACTTCAGGCACAGGTCGTAAGCGCCGAGGAGCGGGAAACGCGACTTCTCGCGCGCAATCCCGTCGCCTTCACTCTTGTCTTTGCTCAGGGCAGCATAGTGGTCGATCAGCTTTTTACACTCGGCTTCGCAGAGCTCGAAATGGTTCCATGCAATCGCCACGTCCGCTGCCTCGAAGTTGTAGACCGAGAACTGCTGCTCGTCCGTCAGCCGCACGTCTCCATACTTCACTTCCCTGCCCGTCTCCGGGTCGCGCGCCCACACGATGTCATAGATGGAATCCACGTCTTGCAGGAACGCGCACAGCCGCTCCAGTCCGTAGGTAAGCTCGGCACAGATCGGATCGAGGTCCACTCCGCCGCACTGCTGGAAGTAGGTAAACTGCGTGACCTCAAGCCCATCGAGCATGACCTGCCACCCGATGCCCCATGCACCGAGCGTCGGAGACTCCCAGTTATCTTCTTCAAACTTGATGTCGTGTTGCCGCAGATCAATGCCGATCGCGCCGAGCGACTCCAAGTAAAGTTCCTGCACGTTCTCTGGCGGCGGCTTCAAAATCACCTGCAACTGCAAGTGCTTAAACAACCGGTTGGGATTCTCCCCATACCGCCCGTCCGCCGGACGCCGCGACGGCTGCACGTAAGCGACCTTGTATGGCTTCGGCCCCAGCACGCGCAGGAATGTCTCCGGCGCCATGGTTCCGGCACCGACTTCGACGTCGTAAGGTTGCTGAATGACCGCTCCACGCGCCGCGTAAAACGCCTGCAGCTTTAGGATGAGTTCCTGGAAGGTCAGCGAATTGGGTTTGGATGAGGTCACGTGAATTAGGCTTCTAGCTACTGGCTCCTAGCTTCTTGGCAATCAAATCACTTGCCGTTCCCGACTCTACGACGGACCCTGACTTGTTATCGCCTGCAGAATCTCAACTGCAGGCTTGCGAGTAGCCAGAAGCTAGTAGCTGATTTTCTCCAACATCCCCGCCGTTACCAGCTTCTTCTCAATGTGCCGCTCCAGAATCTGGAGAAGAAACTTTCTCAAATCTGCGCACACCGCTTTCGGCCAATCAATCCCCGCAAACTCGGAAACTCGCGACCGCAGCATCTGCGCCGCAATCTTTCTCGACTCCGTCGACAGCTCCGACGACGCAATCCGCTTATCGTCGATGCAAACCAAACCGTCGGCCAGCGCGTGGTAGAACGCCCGGTTGCCGTCGGGGTTGTCCTCGAATGACCGTCCGCAGACCACGCACTCCGAAAACTCCGGCAGAAATCCCATGAGCCGCGTCATCCACAGCTCAAAGTAGGTGAGCGGCATCCACAACTTCTGGCCGCGCATTTCCTGTAAGACCGCCAGACTCAACCGAAACACCGCATCGCTGGCCTCGCGATCCGGCATCAACTCGTCGAGCAATTCCGCTACGTGCGCCAACGCCGCAGCCCGCGGATAACTGACCTCGCTGGCCATCGGCGACTCGATCACCTCGCAGGAATCAAGCCGCGCCAACTCCTGCCGCTCTCGGTCGTCGTAAAACGCCCGCACGTAAGTAAGCGGCTCCAGCGCCCCGCCAAAACGCCGCCGCGACTTCATGGCCGCGCGCGCCACGCCTTTCACCTTGCCTTCCTGTCGGGTAAAGAGCGTAACCAGCAGGTCAGACTCACGCAGCGGATACGTGCGCAGAACGATCGCTTCCGACTCCTTCAGCGCCATGGAAGGTCAACAGGTTAATGGATGATTGTAACGGAAGAGGTTGTCAGTCGTCAGTCCTCAGTTGTCAGTTAAATCCACAGCCTCAAACAGAGGGGGCGGCTCATAGAAAGAGGCACAAGCATTGGATAGACGAGTGCCTCTACATCCCAAACGACTGGTTTTACTGAAAACTGACAACTGAAAACTGAAAACGCCTCACCGCCCGAAGTACTTCGCATTCCGCTCGGTGTACTCTTTCCACTTTTCCGGCAGGTCGTCGAGCGCGAAGATGGCCGAGACCGGGCAGACCGGGACGCAAGCGCCGCAGTCGATGCATTCCACCGGGTCGATGTAGAGCATCTCCTCGGTCCCGAACTTGTCGGAGTCTTTCTTGGGATGAATGCAATCTACCGGACAGGAATCCACACAGGCGGTGTCTTTGGTTCCGATGCAGGGCTCGGCAATTACGTAGGCCATAAAATCTCTTGCTCCTCGGGCGCAGGGAGTGTAATTGGAATCGTTATTCTAGCAAGAACCATGGTGATCGGTACAGGCCAGAATGAGGGCTCAGTGGACCAGAAACTTCCACGCCACGACTGCGGCAAAAAAGGCGATCCCGACGATGTAAGCGACAAGTCTTGCCTTCTGAACTTTTTCTTGCTCGTACATAAAACACCTCGCCAAGCTACTCCATCATGCCACAGGAAGGATGCCAAAGCCAGACTGGAAACCGACTCTCGGTAAGCGCATTCTAGCCCTCAGCTGCTTGCGTGGCTGCTTCTCCCGTCTCCACAACGGGCAGCGGAACGGCGGGAACTCGGGCGGGCGCGCCGCGCCAGGCGCCGGCCTTGAAGCCCTCCCTTACAAGTTTAAAGATGGTTCGCCGATTTTGCGCGATCACCTTCACCCACGCCATTTTCCCCATCATGGGGAAATAGATGCCGCGGAAACAAAGCCGCGCAATAAAGATGTTGAGGCGATAGCCGAGGGGTTGATCGCTCAGCGATTCAACCGCGGCCGCGAGCGCTTCTGGACTGTAAGCCTCATCCCAGCCTTTTTTCACTTCAGCGTGAGCTTCTTCGATGGTCATCTTCAACGGCGTGTGCGCCATGGCAAAGGGAATGAACTCCTGCCAGTGCTTGGGACGCGTCAGCCGCCCAGCCTTCTCCAGCCGCTTGTACAGCGGAGTTGCGGGCAAGGGCGTCAGCAGGCCAAAGATCGGGAGACCTGGCGGCCAGGTGCGGACCTGTTCCATGGTCCGCTCGGCGGCCCCTACGGTGTCGTTGTCCATGCCGAAAATAAACGACGTGATGGCGTACACGTTGCGCGCCGCCAACCGCTCCAGCACTGCGGCATACTCGCCAGGTTTGTTGAATCCTTTGTTTACGTCTTTCAGATTAGCCGGGTCAATCGACTCCATGCCGATAAAAATCCACTTGCCACCGGAATCCGCAATCAGGTCGACCAGTTCCTCGTCGCGCAACAGATTGGCGCTGATTTGCGCCACCCAGTGCACCTGCGCCTTGGCGGCGATGATGTCGCGCAGCAGCGATTTCGTGCGCTTGATGTTGATGGCGAAATTGTCGTCGATGAAGAACACGGCAATCTGCCCCTTCTCGGTGCGGGCGCGGGCCTTCAACAACAGCAATTCGTTGACGACGCTTTCATTGGTGCGAAAGCGAATGGAGTCTCCGAAAAATCCGGTCACGGTGCAGAACTCGCAGCCGTAAGGGCACCCTCGCCCCGATTCGACGGGAACAATCCGAAACGATCCCCAGCCTTCTCCAATCTTGCCCAGCGTCTTCGTCAAAGCCTTCGGCACCAGATTGAACTGCTTGAGATCGATCGACTGCCACGGAATCACCGGATATTCCTTCAGCGACGGCTTCGCCTCCTGGCCAAACGCATCGACTGGCTCATACACGTCTTTCAGTTGGCCGCGGGCAGCGTCATTCACAATTTGCGGCCAGGTAGCATCGGCCTCGCCCAGCGCAACCGCGTCGGCGTGGCGCGGGCCGCCATCGCGGCCCAGCGCTTCGTCGGCCATCTCGGTAACGTGAGGCCCTCCCATAACCACTGGGACTCCAGTCGCCCGAACGGCGTCAGCCATGCGATACGCCTTGGCAATCATTCGGGTCATGGCCCCGATGCCGACCAGGTCAATCTTGTTGTCGCGTACGTACTGCGCGATTCCGGCTTCATCCATGGGCTGGGCATTGCCATCCACCAGCACCACCTCATGGCCCGGCGGCGTGAGCGCCTGCAAAAGGAACATCCAGAGATGCGGCATGAAATTGCGCGTGACGCCGTTGTCGGGGTTATAGAGGAGGATTTTCATAGTTTTTAGAGATTCCGCAAAGCGATGCTTTGCCCTGTGCAGGATTGAAGAAAGAAATGCACAGCGCCGGAGCGGCAGGGTCCCCTGGCGCTTATTGAATGAAAGGTTTTCGTTTTAAAGTGACCTTGTTTGGCATTTTACACTGTAATGTCAAGCCCGTGGTGGCAATGCGATGGGTGGGGTACGAATCGCCTCCGCAGGCTGATTGCCGGGACCTTCTGTAAACAGCTAGCCTAGGGCCGGAACAGCCAAGTCTCTGCGGTCCCCGCGTCATTGTCCGGATAGCCGCCCGCCAACAGCACACTGCCATCCTTCAACTTGGTTTCGGTCATGAAGTGGCGCTGGTCGTGCATTTGTCCCGCTGCAATTTTGAAGCGGCCGCTTGACGGATCGAAGATCTCCACTTCCCGGCTTCCGCCGGCAATGATTACTTCGCCGTTGTTGAGCGCCTCTGCCGTATCGGGCAGTTTGAAACGCGCGTCGTTCAGTGCCGCAGCGGACGAAAACTTGCCCGTGGCTGGGTCATAGATTTCCGTGCTGCTGAGTTTGCCATGCCAATCGCGCTCGTCCGAGCCTCCGGCAATCAACACCCTACCATCCGGAAGCAGCCCGGCTGTGTGTTTATAGCGCGCGGTGAGCAACCGTCCCGTTTCGCTGAACTTCTTCGTCTTCGGATCGTAGAGTTCGGCGACGGTGGCCAGCGTTTCTCCCCGTCCGCCAACAATGAGCACGCGCCCATCCTTGAGTAAAGTTGCGGTGTGAGAAATACGCCCATAGTGCATCGGGCCAATTGCCTGAAACGACAGAGTGGCCGAATGAAATAGTTCCGCCGACGAAATTCCTCCGGGAGAATCATGGTCGCCGCCGCCCGCAATCAGGACGTCTCCATCGCCTAGCAGCGTGGCGCTTGGGTTGCCTCGCCGGTTCGTCATTTTGGCGATCGGCGTGAATCGACGGGTGGCCGGATCGTACAACTCGGCAGAGTCGGTGCAGCCTTGCCCGATCCAGCCTCCGGCGATCAAAACTTTGCCCGAAGGCAGCAGCACGGCAGCGTGGCCCACTCGCGCCATCGTCATATCGCCCGCGCGTTCGAACTTGCCCTTGGCCGGATCGTATAACTCAGTCGATTCGTAAAAATCCTGATTACGCCGCATGCCACCAGCAATCAGGACTTTGCCGTCGGGCAAAAGCGTCGCTGAATGGCCGGAGCGTGGCTCGAGCATGGACGGGCCGGCCGTTACCGAGCCTGCGGTTGACGAGCCTGGGGCGGAAGCGTGAAGCGTGAAGGCACACGAAAGTAACGCGGCAAACAAAAAGCGCAGTTGGAAGCCGGAATGTCGCATGGAGTACTCCTGCACAAGTAGACGAATCGATTGTGTTTTGGTGAGCGGCGCCACACTCGCCGTTCAGACGGTAACGAGTTCGCGTTGCTGACTCGGTTCGTACTCGATAATGTACCCCGCCACGGCGCTGGCAGCCACGGTGAGCGGCGACGCCAGATACATCTGCCCCGGCCCGCTGCGTCCTGGGAAATTTCGGTTCTGTGCGCTGATCACGACCTGATCGGCACGCGTCGATACTCCCGGCCCCGCATTGATGCATGCGCCGCAACTGGGCTCGATCACGCGCGCGCCCGCCCGCTCGAAGATTTCCAAATAGCCACGGCGCTTCGAATACTCGCGAGTTTCCTGCGAACCGAATTGAATCCAGAACTCCACATTCTCTGAAATTCGACGGCCCTGCTTCAGCGCGTCGGCGAGAACCGCCGCGTACATATCCATATCTTCGTTTTTCCCCGCCGTACACGTTCCGCCATAAGCGATTTCAATCGGCACGCGCGCGCCCAGTTCGCGGATGTACTTGCCGTTGCCGGGATCGCCAGGAGTCGCGACCATGGGTGTGATCTCCGCCGCGTCCAGTTCGATCACCTCGGCGTATTCGGCGTCCGGATCGCTGTTCAAGCCTTCGATCATTTTTTCGACTTCGGCGCGCTTCATACCACGGCGCTCCATCAGAAACTCAATCACTTTTTCATCGGGAGCCACAATGCCAGTGAAACCTCCAATTTCGGCGGCCATATTGGTCATGGTGGCGCGCTCATCCACCGAGAGAGCTTCGACCGCTTCGCCCGCGTACTCCATCACCTTCGCCAGCGCCTTGCCGCTGCGCACGTAGTCGAGCGAGAGAATCTTTAGGATGAAATCTTTCGCGGTTACGTTCGCGTGCCGTTTGCCTCGCATCACAATCTTGACCGACTCCGGAACCTTCACGCGAACATCTTTCGTAATCCAAGAGTTAAAGACATCCGTCGTTCCAATGCCGAAGGCGATGCATCCGATGGCGCCCACGTGCGGCGTGTGCGAATCGGAGCCGACGTTCACCTGTCCGGGCAGCGCGTAAGTTTCCAGCATCACCGAATGGCAGATGCCCTCGGAGCCTTTCCGGTCGGTGAGTTCGCCGTGTAGTTTGATTCCCTGCTGCTTCGCGAAATCCTCTTGCTTAAGCTTCAGCTGCGTGGCCAAGTCAAGCAACCCCATCTTCTTCTTTTCCTCAGAGATTACCTCGTCAAGAAAAGTGAGATGGTCGCGGAAGAAGCAGATGCTAGCGGCGTCGTTGACCGGAACATCTTTGCCGACATACTGTTCGTAAAAGATGGATGCCATCGGCGTCACGTACTCATGACTGAAGCGGAGGTCGACGGACGTGAAGCCAGTATCACCCGGCTGCACGAAACGTGTGGGGACGGGCGCCCTCGCGAGCCTGTCCTGAGCGAAGTCGAAGGGTCCAGGCCGACCCGAAGGGTCGGCAGTCTCTGACGCGGTCGAAATTATGTGCGCCGCAAAAATCTTCTCCGCAATCGTCATCGCACGCTTCGCAGTCTTAATCGCCGGCAGAAAAACCTTCCCCTGCATCCGAGCCACATTGAACGGAAACAATCCGCCGTACTCAATCACCTGCCGGGTGATTTCATCCTCTCCAGCGGTAAATTCGCTGAGCGCGATTTCTTCTCCCGCGCGAATGCGGTCAATCAACGAAAAATTGGTGGAAGTCAGCAGGCCGAGGTTCTGGCAGTTCTGCTGGTAGATGCGTTCGATGTTCTCCGCGATGGCAAGTTGAATTCCGGCGCACATCTCGGCGTAGGGCGATTGCTCCCGACTGGAGCCCTTGCCGCGGCGCTTGCCGCTCACCGAGCACACGAAGCCGCCTTTCTTCACATCGCCGCGCCCAATCGGCAGAATGCCGCCGCAGCGCAAGCCAGCGTACGGAATCTCGCCGAGCGTCCGATCGAAGTAGAAACAATAATGCGCGGGAGTAATTTCGTCGGTCGAAATGTCGTCGCGCAGTTTGGGATTGTTGGCAGGATTCTCGAGATCCCACGGCAGATCCCAACCCGCGAGTTGCCGCTTGATCAGTTCGGGATCTTCGGTGAGAAACAAAATGCGCCCCCGCAACCGCACCCGGTCGGGACGCTTTTCAATCTGGCGTTCAAGAAGAGGCGAAATCACGCGGCTAATTGTACCGCTAGAGTCGCCGATCGTTCGCATAGGTGACTGGGCTGGGCAATTCTTCCAGTCCCCGGCCCGCCATGATCTCCTTGAACTCGCGCAGCAGCGCGGCGTGCACCGGCCCGTTCGACGCCAGCGTTTCGCGGCTCGCAATCTGAAATTGCCCGCCGGAAAAATCCGTGACCTTGCCGCCGGCCTCCTCCACCATCAGCACGCCCGCCGCCGTATCCCATGGATTGAGATTGAATTCCCAGAAGCCGTCATACCGGCCCGACGCGACATTGCACAGATCGAGCGCCGCCGATCCCGCCCGCCTCACCCCGTGCGTGCGCAGCGTGATCTGGTGATAGAAATAAATATTCGGGTTCTTGTGGCGCTTTTGACTAGGAAAGCCGGTAGCCACCAGGCATTCTCCCAGATTCGCCGTCGCCGACACGTGGATCGCTTGACCATTCAGCCGCGCGCCACTGCCCAGTTCGGCGCTGAACATCTCGTCGCGCGTGGGATCGTAGATCACTCCCGCGACCCGTTGTCCGCGCCGCTCGACCGCGAGAGAAACGCAAAACACAGGATAGCCATGTGCAAAGTTCGTTGTGCCATCGAGCGGATCGACGTACCACTTGTACTCGCTGCCGGTTTCGATGCGCGTCCCTTCTTCGCCCATCACGTCATGCGTAGGAAACGGCTTGCGTATGCGCTCCAGAATCAGCGCTTCCGACTCCCGATCTGCCACCGTGACCAGATCCACGTCGCCCTTATATTCAATCTTCACGTGCTGCCGAAAGTAGTCCATCAGCAGGCTGCCCGCTTCACGAGCCATCACCTGCATGGGAGAAATCAGATCCAAAGGTTGCGAGGATGTCATGGAACGTCAAGACTTTCGTCGTCGGGATTGAATCAAGAGTGCTAGCTACTAGGTTCTAGCTACTCGCTACTTTTTCTTGCTGTCTTCCGCAATATAGACAATCTCATGCTTGAAGATGAAGAGGTTCGGACCGTCCTCGCGCGTGACGCGCACCATGTTCTTGTCGTAATACTCGATCCAACCGCGGACCACTTCTCCATCGGCCAGCTTCAGGCTCACGACTTTCTGCTTTTCACCCAGCGCCTTCAGATAAGCAGCTTCTTCAAAAGTCTCATCTGGAGGCGGCGTGCGCTTCTTGTTCAACGCGGGATTTCCCGACTGTAAAGGCATGTCGTCATTTTACAACGTCGAGCCGAAGGCTCAGGCTTTCTTCGTAGAGCTCGGGATGTAAAACGCCGCTTCCTCGGGACGATGCACCCGAGGGATCCACAGCGGCCTCCGCAACCCTCCCGGCCCCGGAGCCGGACGCGTCAGCGCCTTCCACCGCTGATACACCGCAAACGAAAGATTCGTATCGACGAAAATGTCGCCGTAGCGGTCGCTGACACCCGCTCGCTCCACGCGCACCATCTGGTGCCAGCAGTGCATGCCGGTGATAGGGTCGGGATGCACCGGGAATGTAATGTTCTGGTGTACGCCGGCGTCGCTCCACCAGACTCGCTGCGTATCGGGGTCGGTGGTCTCGTAAGGCTCCACGCCGGAAAGCTGACGCATCTTCCATTGCCCTTTGCCGACTTCCTGCAGATCGACCCACGCGCTCGACATGCGTTCGACGTGGTCTTCTTTATTCAGCCGCCAGCGTCCCATGTGGTGCGAACAGGCAACCACTCCCGGAGCCAGCCCTTCCGTGACCCAGGCATGCAACACAAAGAAACCGATCTCGGTGTGCACTTTGAGCAAATCGCCGGTGCGAATGTCGCCGAGCGTCTTCGCGTCCTCCGGATTCAGCCAAAGCGGATTTTTGTGCGCGATCTCGTAGAGAAATTTCGAATTCCCCGATCGCGTGTGAATCAGATGCGGCAGACGGAAGATGGGAAGCAGCGTAAACACCTCGCCGTTCGCATCTTTCGGCCACTCCACCAGCGGCATGTATTGCGGGTTGAAGTCTTCCCCGGGTTTCCCCAGCGACGCCGCCTGCGCCGAGCGATGAATGTGGCTGCGATAGTATTCCGGCAGCGCAAATTCCGGCCACTTCCAATCCGCCATGGTTTTAGAAAACAGCTCCAGTTTCCGCGACGGCGTATTGTAGCCAACAACCGCTTCTCCATCGACCATCACGCCTACCGCTTTGCCATCTTTCTTGACCACGCCATTCGCCTCGACGTTCGACCCGGAGAGATCGGCAGGCGCAACCGGCTTCTCATTCAGCCTGTAGACGTCGGTAGTCACTTCGTAAGCGCCATACTTGCGCATGTATTCCAGCGGCTTCAAACCTTCTTTGGCAGCGGCGGCGGGCAAGCCCGGCACTGAATTTTCAAAAATCCACCCGTAATATTCATCGACTGTCAGTTTCTGTCCGGGACGATACGGCGACTCAAACCACTGCCGGATTCCCATCGACCCATCGGGATCAATCGCCCACGAAAGGTTGATCCAAAACTCATCTTCTTCCCAAACTTCTCCCGGATTCGCCTGGTAGGTGTAATCGAACTTCTTCCCTTCTCGCTCCTGCAAAACCCGCAGCACCGGCTGCCGAAAGCCGATCCACTTCCCGGCGTAAGACTCCTGGCTCATCAGGTCGTGACGTTCGGAGCTGAAGCCCATGGGCAAAACATAATCCGCGAACCACGCTGTCTCGCTCCAGGTTGGAGTCAACGCCGCGTGCAGCCCGACTTTCTCTTCGTCCCGCAACATCTCGATCCACGAAAATCCGTCAGGATAAGTCCAGACCGGATTAAACACGCGGGTGAAATAAGCCTCAATGCGGCCGCGGCCTTCCTTAAGAAAGTGCGGCAGCAGCGGAGACATCTCGTGCACACACAGCGGCCACTCCTGCGGATACAGCAGTTCGTTCCAGCGTTTCTGCGGCGGCGGATTCTTGTACGGGCGCGGCACAAATTTGTTCCACGCGTTCAGATTGTGTCCGCCCGGAGTTCCGACGGATCCTGTCAGCACATGCAGCAGCATCAATGCCCGCGCCGATTGCCACCCACCCAGATTGCCCGACGAACTGCCGCGCCACAGATGCGAAGCGAACCGGCTCCCGGCGGTCGCGATCTCGCGCGCCGTCTTGACGATGATTTCCGCCTTCACTCCGCTTTCCTTCTCGGCAAACTCGGGAGTGAACTTGGCATAGTGCCGCTTCAGCGCCTCGATCAACGCTCCGAAGCTTTGCCCCTGGGCGCGGAATCCATCGACCTCAAGTTCTTCCCAGTTGGTCCAGTTCTTCACGAAAGCGGCATCGAAACGATTCTCGCCGAGAATAACCATCGCCATTGCCAACAGCACCGCCGCTTCCGTGCCCGGATAGCTCGGCATCCAGTAATCCGCCATGCTCGCCGTGTTCGAAAGCCGCGGGTCCATGACGGCAAGTTTCGCTCCCGCCATCTTGCCTTCGATAATGCGCTGCGCGTGCGGATTGAAATAATGCCCCGACTCCAGATGCGCGGAAAGCAGAAGAATAAAGCGCGCGTTCGCGTGATCGGGCGAAGGCCGGTCCGCATAATGCCAAAGCAAATAACCCAGCCGCGCCGAAGATGAGCAGACATTCGTGTGCGAGTTGTGCCCGTCGATACCCCACGCCTGCAAGGTGCGCTCCATGATGAAGTCGTGCCCCGGCCGCCCCACGTGGTACATGACTTCCTCGCCGCGATTTTCCTGAAACGCTTTGCGGATGCGCCCGCCGAACGTTTCCAGCACTTCGTCCCACGAAGTCCGCGTCCACTTCCCTCCGCCGCGCGGCCCCGACCGTTTCATCGGATAAAGAATCCGATCCGGATCGTGAATCTGCGTAATCGTTGCCGGTCCCTTCGCACAAAGCCGCCCACGGCTGGCAGGATGCATCGGGTTGCCTTCAAACTTCGCGACTTCTCCGGTCTCCTTATCGACGTAAGCGAGAAGCCCGCAACCCGATTCGCAGTTGAAGCAGATGGTTGGAACAAGCTGATAATGCTTCTCGACGCGGCGCGGCCAGGCTCCAGCATCGAGCTCAACCCAATCGTCCCACTTCTCAACCGGCGGACAATACGAAAGATGGCTGCCGTCGCGCTTGAAATCGGTCATTGCTGAATCTCCATACGCCATTGCTCGTGGAGCGCCGGGCGTCCCCGCCCGGCCACCCTTCGCGCGCTTCGTATCAGGGCATCGCTTTAGCGATGCCGTAAGTTCTCCAAAATCAAATGCCCCTTTAGGGGCTGCATACTAGCTGTTCGGCACACTCTGCCCGGCCATCACGAAGCACCATTCAAAAATCAAAAGTCCCGCCAGCGCCAGCAAGCTGGCCGCTCCGGCCGCAATTCGACTCGGACCGCCCAACAACAAAAGCAGAAGTGGAACAATCCCTCCCACCACTACCGCGCCGCCCCAGAAGGCACGCGCAAAGGGCCCGTGCGTCATCAGTCGAGCTCCGTAGCGTGCGTTGTCGGTCGTGTGCGGCATCGCGACCTCGCCGAGCAGCATGAGCAAGTGCAATCCCAAACTGATCGCCAGCGTCGGAACCGCGAATGACAAAGCCTGCGTCGAACCGCCGATCGAATCCGGAAGCAGCGCCAGCACCGCCGATCCGCACAGCAACGCCTGAACGATCAAATGCGCCGGCAGAAGCGGAGTTTGCCACAAATCGCGGCCTTCGCATTGTCCGAAGAGAAACGCAGTGTAGGCGGCGGCACAGAATCCCACCAGCACCGTGGGCCACAGCAGAACCGAAGCGGCGAAGGGAAGTCCTGCAACCGCGGCCAGCCAGAACACACCGCACAACCCGCTGTACGTGATCAGAATGAACGCGCCTCGCGCCAGCCACGACTTGCTTTGCGGCGTGAATACGACGCGGAGAAATCGTTCCTTGTGGTCGAGATCCCAAACCAACAGCACCGTCGTCAGTGCCGTGAACACCAGGGCAACGCTGGCCAAAGCAATATCGCGCATGCGATCGCCCGGCAATCTTCCGAGCAACATGGCAATGGCCGGCACGGCCAGCGCACCCGAACCAATCGATTTCGTCCAGCAATAGGCCGGAACCTGCCACCCCCACGGCCGCGCATGCCCGACGTCATACGCCGCCAAAGCATTCTCTTGCAGCAAGGGACTATCGGGCGGATACAGAGCCCCGCCCCCTAGCACCGCCGCATTCCGCTGCGACCACATGTAAATCGATTCATGGCGCGCCGCCGTCGGCACAATCGCGCTTTCGTCGCCGTCGATGTAATACAGCTTGGGCTGCGTTCCCTGCTCCGGCTTGCGCACCCGCACCGGTTCGCGCGCCACCAATTGCGCCGCTTCACTCGTCGGATCGTTCAGATCTCCGGCAATGATGGCGTGCTCCGGACACACGATCACGCAGGCCGGTTCCAGTCCGACTTCCGTGCGATGCGCGCAAAAATGGCACTTCGTCGCTGTGCCATCGTCGGGGTCCATGTAAATCGAATCGTACGGACATGCTTGCATACAGGCCTTACACCCAATGCAGCGGTCGGAGTTGAAATCGACAATGCCGTCCTTGCGCTGGTACATCGCCGTCACCGGACAGATGGTGACGCAAGGCGGCTTCTCGCAGTGGTTGCAGCGCGTGACCTGAAATACACGCCGCGTGTTGGGGAACACGCCTTTCTCGACGTACTTGACCCACGTCCGATTGACGCCCACCGGAACCTGGTTCTCGGTCTTGCACGCCACGGTACAGGCGTGGCATCCGATGCACTTGCGGTTATCGATGACGAAACCGTATTTCATTTCGTTAGGAAAGTTCGACCCGAACAATGTACGTCAATCATACTTGGGTACTAGCGAAACAAGGGTTACGTTGTTGAGGCGGATCGCGACATCTCTCATAACCCTGTCATCCTGAGCGAAGCGAAGGATCTGGGTATTTTGTTGGCACTACGAAACACTTTGCCTGGTCTGGAAACCACGTCCCGATTGCTCGCGTATTTCCGGGACACGTGCTAGATCTGGTAATCGATATCTTCCATGATCCGCTGCATCGATTCGGAAAGCGGTTCGCTGCCGCCGGTACCCTCAAGCACATGCACTCGTTCGGCCAACCTGTTTAGCTCAGAGGCAACCGCGGCCAAAGCCTCGGAGAGCGGGTCGTTGATCTGCTTGGGGTCGGTGATCACCACTCTCTTGCCTTCTCGAAGAATGATGTGCCCCGGCACGCCGACCACAGTGGAATCGTCGGGCACGTTGCGCAGCACGACCGATCCGGCGCCAATCCGGGAATTGCGTCCCACCGTGATGTTGCCAAGAATCTTCGCGCCTCCCCCGACCACGACATTGTCGAGAAGGGTTGGATGCCGCTTGCCGTGCTCCTTGCCGGTTCCGCCGAGCGTCACGCCCTGATAGAGCGTGACATCCTCGCCGACAATGGCCGTCTCGCCAATCACCACGCCCATGCCGTGATCGATGAAAAGCCGGCGGCCAATCTGCGCTCCCGGATGGATTTCGATGGCCGTGAGCAAGCGCGCAACCTGCGACAACCAGCGCGCCAGCAGAAAGAAATTGTGGTTCCACAACCAGTGATTCATGCGATAGAACCACACCGCATGCAGGCCGGAGTAGCAGAGATACACCTCCAGGCGCGACTTCGCCGCCGGATCGCGCTCGAGCACGGTGGCAACGTCCTCGCGGATTAGCGCCAACAGATGCGGCATAGATCCAGGATTCAAGGCCAAAAATCAGGCCGGAACCGGCGACGTCGGAATCAGCAGCGCCTCGTTCCGGAGTCCTTCAAAGAGAATACTACTCAGGTAGCGCTCTCCGAACGAAGGCAGAACCACAACGATCAATTTGCCCGCATTTTCCGGACGCTTTGCCACTTGCAGCGCCGCGACCACCGCCGCTCCTGAAGAAATCCCCACCAGCAGACCTTCTTCCAGCGGAAGCCGCCGCGCCATGAGGATGGAGTCTTCGTTGCTCACCGTGATCACTTCGTCAACCAGATCCTTGCGCAGGATGCTCGGAACAAAACCGGCGCCAATTCCCTGAATCTTGTGCGGCGCGGGCTTGCCGCCGGAAAGAACCGGGCTTTCGGTCGGCTCCACCGCAATCGCCTTGAACGAAGGCTTCTTCGCCTTGATGTATTGGGAGACACCGGTGATGGTTCCGCCGGTGCCGACGCCGGAGATCAGAAAATCTACCCGCCCGTCCGTGTCTTCCCAAATCTCGGGGCCAGTGGTTTCAAAGTGAATCTTGGGATTCGCCGGGTTGTCGAATTGCTGCAAGATGTATCCGTCCGGGGTCTTCGCGAGCAGTTCCTCGGCCTTCAGCACCGCGCCCTTCATCCCACGCGGGCCCGGCGTAAGAACGATCTCGGCGCCCAACGCAAGCAGCAGCACACGCCGCTCCAGGCTCATGGTCTCGGGCATGGTGAGGATGAGCTTGTAGCCTTTGACCGCCGCCACAAAAGCGAGGGCAATTCCAGTGTTGCCGCTGGTCGGCTCGATCAGAACGGTTTTTCCGGGATGAATGCGGCCGGCCGCTTCGGCATCGGCAATCATGCTTACACCGATGCGGTCTTTCACGCTGGCCAGGGGATTCTGGCTCTCCAACTTCGCCACCACCTCGGCCACCGCGCCTTTCGTCACCCGGTTCAGCAGCACCAGCGGCGTATGGCCAATCAGTTCCGTCACATCCTTTGCGATTTTCATAGTCCAGCTCGACTCTTTCCTTTTGCAATCGGCGCCCGCGAACAAGGCGTTCCGGCGTCATTAACTCCATTAACTCTACTATGTTACTTGTATATATTCTGTGACGCAAATCACAGGCCGACCGTTCATTATCGCAAGTTTGCGCCAGCGTGTGGTTTTGCACGGGGAAGTTTCTGACTGAGCCCATGGGGGCCTCCGTGCCCCCCTGTGTACCCTGTGGTTAGTGCTTTCTGCCGACACTGGATCGGAGTTTTCCTGGGTGAATCCGAGGAACGATGCTGGCGGGAGCTAACAAACCAACGGGGAGAGAGGGGTGTCTGGGCGATCCAACGACCGCTATGGGTGCGCGGGAGCTTTCAGCCGTCCACGCTTGTCTTCGCGCAGTTGCGCCGCGGTGAACGCGGAGCCGCAGGTGCCGCATCTCCAGTTCGTAAACGAGTTGGCAACCGCGCTTGAGCCTTCGTGGGTCGTAGGAGTCTGGTTCCCGCGCATCGCCAGAACCAACTCCCCGCCGCAATCCGAACACTTCCGTTTTTGCATATTTGGTCCGTGAAACCGCAAACGTCCCGATCCGTCTCGGGGATGGCGCTATATTTTCGTGTCGATCCGTTGCTGCTTCGGCGAATGCCGAAAAGACTAGGCGCTAACCCGCACGGAGACTAACTCGGGGTTGCAGTGCGAATTTTGCATCGATTTGACCGCGTCTTCCGCCGTAAATCTGCCCATTACCAGAGCCAGCTTGCGGTTGGTGGTCGTCTGGATGGGAAGCCGGTCAACCCGGAGGACGTATTGAGGAGCGTGAGCACCGCCGCGGTTGACTTTCACAACAAATTTTATATTTTTCATGGTTCCTTCCAAGTCTTTCGATCTAAAGGTTCTTCGATCTGTCGTAACTCAGACTCCTCCCGGCAAGCTGAAGAGAACACAATGCTCAGACGGGCTAACTCAGAGGATATGAAGAGTCAGAAAAGTTGCTTACTCTACCTTGATATTAGGCTCGTAAGAAGGCATTGTCAAGCTTGATACTCCATCGTTACACAGAACGCCAATGCCGGATGGCCCGCAACTACAGGATGGCGGCCCGCAACAAGTATGCAGCGACACCGCCAATCCGCGCATCTAACGTGCCTATGGGTCGCAGTTTGTCAATCTTCGACGAGCAGTACCGCGTCGTCGCCATTGAAGGCGACCGCTTGTTCATCCGTGGAATCCTCAGCGGAGAGGTCATCGCCATCCTCAATCCCGAACCGGAGACGCCCCTCAGCACGACAGACTTTCCCACCGGAAAGCTGATTGCCCTGAGCAACCCAGCCGCCGACCCTCTGAATTAAGAGTTGGATTGAGCAGGAACCCTCCCCGCCCTCCTCCGCGCTCAGCTTTTGCTCTTCCCGCAAAATGATTTAGAATTCCCCTACAGCCCGGTCGTTCAACGGTAGGACTGCAGCCTCTGGAGCTGCGTATCGGGGTTCGAATCCCTGCCGGGCTGCCAATCTTACCCATGCCAAGCGCCGAAACTTTCACCGGAACCGCCGTCCCAGCCGAAACCCACTACGCCGAAATGGCATGCCGTCCGCTCGATGCCGAGCAGTGCGCTCTTCTCGTCGTCGACGTGCAAGAGAAACTCCTGCCGCCCATCTGGGAAAAAGACCACCTGGTGCGAAATGTGCAGTTGCTAACTCGACTCGCCGGAATCCTCAAGATCCCGGCGCTCGTCACTGTGCAATATGCCAAGGGCTTAGGCAATACCGTGCCGGAGATCGCGTCCCTGTTGCCCGGCACTTCGCCGATCGACAAGCTGACGTTCTCCTGCTTTGGCAGCGACGTGTTCTGTTCCTCTCTGAAACGCTTGCCCGGCCAGCGCACCACCGTACTGCTGTGCGGCATGGAAACCCACATCTGCGTGATGCAGACCGCGCTGGGAGCTCTGCGCGAAGGCTATCTGGTGCACGTGGCTTCCGACGCCGTCAGCTCCAGAACCGAACTCAACTGGCGCATCGGTCTCGACCGCATGCGCGCCGCCGGAGCCATTCTTTCGTCCACCGAGATGATGATCTACGAATTGCTGCGCTCGTCCGGCGCACCCGCGTTCCGCGAAATGCTGCCCTATCTGAAAGGCTGAGAGGCTAGTCGTCGGTCGCTAGTCGTTCGGGGGTTTGCCAACGACCAACGACCGACGACTGCTTCTCCTACTCGGCTGCCGCTTCTTTCTGCTTCACCCTTACCACCGTAATCTTCGAGAACCCCTCTTCAAACGTCGGAGCCTTCATCTTGCCCGCCATCTTGCGCATGATGTCTTCCGGCACCACGCGGCCTCTCTTCTGGTGGCGTTCCATGCAAATCTCCACGGGCACGTCGAAGTACACCCCCTGCACGTCGTAGCCATAATCCTTGGCTAGCTTGATCCAGCTATGGCGGTCATGCGGCGTCAAGTTGGTCGCATCCACGTAGTTCATCGGACGCCGGGCAATCAGCCGCGCCTTCAGCATCGATCGCAGGTTGGAGAACACGAGATCCTGAAAGCGCTGCTCCTGCGCGTCGTCGAACAGCAGCTCGCGCAGCAGATCGCTCGACAGCGGATGTATATTGTGACGCTTAAACCACGAACTCTTCCCCGAGCCCGGCAACCCGATCGCCAGCACAACCGTTCCCTTGCTGGCGCGCGCTTGAACCGGCGCGGTTTGAGGGGTACGAGACGCGGTTTGAGACGAGGCAGGGGATGATGCGGCAACCGGCGCGGTTCGAACTGCCGCCTCAGGCTGCAACGGCGCGGCGTCTTCCAAAGCCAATGCTCCCGACGATGCTTCCGGCAACAACGCTTCCTCGGCTGACGGCTCTGTCGTTGCCGCAGCGGCGACTGGCCGCTGACGCGTTCCGCCGCGGCGTCCGCGGCTGCGACGGCGGCGCGAAGTTCGCGGTCCAGGCGCGGCGTCGGACGATGCCGGCTCGGCGACTGGTTCTGGCGCTGGCGAAAGCTCAGCGGGAGGTTCCGGCGCGGGTCTGGAACTGCGGCGCGCTCTTACTGGAACGGCGGCTGGTTCGGTGACCGGTTCTGCCTCGGTCACAATCGGCTTCGCCGAAGGCGGGGCATCGTCATCGTAGAATCTGGGTTGCAGTGGCTCGGGAGCCTTGGCTGCATCTTTGGCGGGCTTGTCGCCAGCCTTCTTGCGGCGCTTCAAGCGCTCGTTGATCCATTTGCGCATATAGCTTGCTTGTAGCACACCCGCGCACACTGGAGCAATGAGTGGACCGTGGCATTGCATGTACCCAGCACTCAGTACCCAGTTGCCAGTAGCTAGCTGCCAGTTGTCGCGCGCTGGCAACTGGCAACTGCTTTCCGCTTTACAATGAATGCATGAGCCAGACTCTCCCCGCCGTTCCGCTCACTCTCGAAGGTTACGCCACGCTGCACCAGATGATGCGCTTCCGCTGGACGGCATGGCGCGCGCTCACCGAAACCGCTCGCCGCGAGATCGCCGCCGAAGCCTCGACCTTGCTCGCGGCCATGGAAGCGAAGCCGAACGGCCAATCCGCGCTGTTCTCGCTGCTGGGACACAAAGGCGACTTGATGCTCGTCCACTTCCGCGACAGCTTCGACCAGCTCAATCAGGCCGAGCTCGACGTGGCGCGTCTTCGACTCGCCGAGTTCCTGGAACCCACCTCTTCCTATTTGTCGGTGGTCGAACTCGGCCTCTACGAATCCACTCTCAAAACCTACAAGGCGCTCGCCGAGCAGGGGGTCGAGCCACACTCCGAAGCATGGAAGAAGGCGATCGAAGAGACGATCGCGCGCCAGAAGGAGGCCATGAAGTCGCGCCTGTTTCCCACCATACCGCCGAACCGTTATATCTGTTTCTATCCCATGGATCGCCGGCGCGGCGAAGACAAGAACTGGTACACGCTTCCCATGGAAGAACGCCAGCGCCAGATGAACGAGCATGGCATGGTCGGACGTCGCTACGCGGGAGAAGTCAAGCAGATCATCACCGGCTCCATCGGCTTCGACGATTGGGAGTGGGGCGTCGACCTCTTCGCCGACAACCCTTTGGTCTTCAAGAAGCTGATCTACGAAATGCGCTTCGACCAGGTCAGCGCCGTCTACGCTCTATTCGGCAGTTTCTACGTAGGTCTGCGTTGTCCTGCGGATCGTCTGCACGACTTGCTCGATGGCAAGCTGCCCGATCGAGCCAGCTGACCAAGTTCGGGAATCCAGCCCCGAAGGGGCGCCCGAGGTCAGCCCAGCGCTTCAGCGCTGGGAGAAAGCGGACGAAATGATTTAAGCGTTCGCGAGAGGAGACGCGTGGCCACACTCAGGGAGCAAACCTCTTAAGGCCCGGAAGGACGGCCTCCACAACGCTCACCTCTCACCCAATTGTGACGCAGGTCCTTGACAACCTCTCTTATAATGGAAATAAGAAGCAAAATAATTCAGCGCCCCGGCCCTCCAGCCACCATCCCGAGGTCCGCCCATGAATTGGGAGAGGTACGAGAAAGAATACGGCCTGCCGCCCGGCACGATCCACGCCTGCGCGGAGGATCCCCAATACGTCGTCTAACAAGCTGCGGTGGGGCGTGGAGCCAGATTGGATTTTCGCTTTCGGAGAGCACCCCACGGGAGCGCAGGCTCTCGGCAAGCTTGGAGAATTGGGCGGCTGCGCCTTCGGTTCCGTTGGCGGTGGTTTGGAACCGGGTCTTTATTGTTTAGAGCAACTCTCGCAGCTTCGAGCGAAAATCAGGCGTGAAAACGCCGGAGAGAACTGCATTCCGCACCAAGTTGAGCAGGTCGTTTTCAGGGAGGTCTAATGGACGCATCATCATGCGCCTGTCTTTCCACCACGAAAACCGAATTTCCTCTTGCCCGGTTTCCTTGACCCAGATGCGCTCGATCTTCGCTTCGTTGGTGGCATCAGAAGGCAGGGAGGCAGTCGCTAGTTCCGTTGCATTCTCAGTATCCCTCATTGCGTATTCCTCTGGTTGCGATTATCGCACCAGTCGTCAGGAAGGATTACCTTGGCTTGGCTGCGTTTCGGCTTTTGGCTTTGGTGCTCGGAAATTGAAACTCGTGGCGCTTCATATCCACGCGCGCGCCGCGAAAGGTGACGCCTTCCATTTGCAGGCGGAATCTTTGTTCGGCGGCATGCTCTCCGCGGAGCTTGATGGCTCCGCCGGCGCCGAGCACGCGGTGCCAGGGCAATCCCGGAACCTGGCGCAGGATGCGGACCACCTGACGCGCGGCGCCGGGCCAGGCGGCGGCTTTGGCGATCGCTCCATAGGTCGACACGGTTCCCGGCGGCAAGGCGCGGATGGCGCGCACGACGCGAGTCTGCTTGTCGTCTTTCTTCTTATCGTTCTTGTTCTTGAGATTCTTGCGGATGTGCTTCTTCATGCTTCTCTATGCTTCCCTGCGCCATGATTTTCTTGAAACCGAATTCTTTGAATGCGACTTGGAGATTGGCGGCACCCGCCGCCGAATTCACCGGGCAATTATGCTAACCTATTCAGCAACACTAGAACTGGTTTCATCAATGGTTTTCTGAGTCGGGCCCTCAGGGGCTAAAGCCCTCGTAATTATTGGCTCTTGGCGGCACGGCTGAAGCCGTGCCCTTCCGCAACCATTTATGAGACCAGTTCTAAAGATTCGGCGCTGGAAAATTTACACCTGCCGGTGAAACCTGGGATTGCGATATGTGCATCCCATGTTTTGATTGCAACGTCTTGATCGCAATGTTTGATCGTTAAGACTGCCCTTTTGGAGAATGCAATGCTTCGCTTGTTGAAACCCTTATCCGCAATTGTGACCCTGGCCGCTTTGGGCTTGTTGGCCGCCAGCTGTGGCACCAATGGACCGACGATTCGCGTGGTGAATGCCCTGTCGAATACTGGAAGCCCTTATATTCCGCTGGATGTCTATGTCAATCTCGCGAAGATCAACAGCACTTCGCTCGGGTTCGGCGGGGTTTATCCGAATCAGCCGCCTTCAGGGCCGGTGCAGTATGCGGGCGTGACGTCAGGCAGCGATCCGATCGCAGTGTTTGACACTGGCGATCCCACCACTGACACCACAGTTCTCGGCGTCAACAGCAGCGGCGCGGGTACGGCCGTCAACGAGACCTTCAGCAGCGGGTCCCTGTACACGCTGGTCTTGGCTGGGTCGGTCGACAACCTCACCAACCCGCCCATCGTCTTATCTTTCACCGACGACAACACGCTGCCGCCAACCGGCTTTGTGGAATTCCGGGTCGTCGATGCGTCGATCTGGCTGAAGGGACAATATCCACAGGGATTGGATGTGTATTTCGAAACCGGCAACATCGGGGGCACCCCGCAGATCTCCGCGCTCACCTACCAGTCGATTGGGCCGGGCTATGTGCAGGTTCCGTTTAACTCCGGCAACCCGCAGATTACCGTGTACGTCACGCCCCACGGGGACCAGAACCTGCATCTCATTACCTACTCCAGCACGCAGAACAACGAACAGATTAATACGCTGGTGATCTACGACACGCCCAGCGGCACGGGCTATTCGGGAACCTTGCTGCAGTTTACAGACGAGAATTAGCGCGAGCATCAATCGCGAGTGATGACCGCTGGAGCGCATGGGTGTGCGGCAGCGCGCATCCAGAAAGTGAACCGGGCCTGACCCAAGACCCGGCGAACCGCCCGATACGCTGTTGACAAACCTTCTCGTTCACCACGAAACTTACGTTCGAGGAATAAAGATGGTTCGCTTGTGGAAGGCCTTGCCGCTGACGTTGGCCCTTGTGGCCCTTGTGGCCCTGAGCATCGCTACGAGCAGTTGCAGTAGCGGCGGGACGGCGCAGGTCCGCGTGATTAATGCCATCCCGGACGCCTCGTCGGCGCTGGATATCGAATTTAATACCAGCAAGGTGAATAGTTCGCCGATCGCGTTCGACTCGGTCTATCCGCCGGCGGCGACACCGGCGAACTACTTTGGAGTGTCGACGGGCGCGGACACCATCGAAGTACTTTTGACGGGCACAACCAAAAACCCGATCATTGAGTCGAGCAGTGAAAGCTTGACGGGCGGGGACTACTACACCGTGGTTCTGGCTGGATTCGTGAATTCGCCCGCGGCCGCCTACCTGATCTCCGACAACAACCTGGGGCTGACCTCGGGGACGGTGAAATATCGCGTCATCAACGCGTCGGCCGCCTCGATCGCACAATACGCCAACGGGTTTGATATTTATATCCTGCCGCAGGGACAAGGCATTCACGGCATTCCGCAGATTTCCGGGCTGACACTGGGGCAGGCCGGCCCCGGCTATCTGACGTTTAACTATGCCGCCGAATATACGGTGTGGGTGACTCAAAACAAGAGCACGCTGCCGTTGTTTAGCAACACTTTGACGCCAAACAATCCGCAGATCACTACGCTGGTGATCGTTGACGAATCGACACCAAACGGATTTATGGTGTCGCCGAATATGCTGACGCTGATTGATCAGCAGTAGTCGCGGGCTGTTTGCGGAGGAGTCGCGGATCGGGTTGCAGGGATTACACCTTGGAGGACAATTGGCCGTGTCCCAGCGCCAGCCGCGCCAAGTCCTGCCAACTGCCGCCATTCTCGCGGACGAACACAAGTTCCTCGACATGCACCTCGCGGTTGCTGGGAAACTCTGCCCAGCGCTCGCGTGCGACGGCGCAGGCTGCGCGAGCCAGTTCGTCGGTCTCCGCTTTCAGAATGGTGAGATGCGGAATGTAGGGCCAATCTTCTCCGCAGCGCAGCCCCTGACCGCAGAGTCGATCGTGCAATTCGCGCATGCGATAGGCCGCTCGTCGCACCTGGATGAACACGGTGGGCGTCGTGGGCAGAAAGGTGTCCACGTCTCCCAGTTCGACGCCGAAAGGGACGGCGTGGCTGCACGCTTCTTCCAGAAATTCCAACGCGGCCGACTCGCTTCCGATGAGTTCCCGGGGAGGAAGAATGGTGAGATGGGCCGGCATGTGCGGCAAGGTGGGATGCAGTTCGCGGCGCAATTGGGTGACGAACTCGCCCACCGGGTTGCGGACATACGTCACCAAAGCGTAGCGTGAACTGGGCATGACTTCCGCTGCGATTATAGACTGAGAGCGGCCGGAGGGGGCAGTCCACCTTTCGGTAGTGTCAGGAAGGTCACCTGCCTGTGTCGTTATATAATCGAGTGGATCGCAGGAGAGTCGGGGCGTAGCGCAGCCTGGTAGCGCACCTGCCTTGGGCGCAGGGGGTCCGCGGTTCAAATCCGCGCGCCCCGACCAATCTTCACCTTTCGCACGTTCGAAAGTCAGATCAAACGGCTTTCTGTAGACCGGCCATAGACTTACGCCGTCCGCGGAGCAGTTCAAAAGCACGGATTCCAGCAATTGGCCGGACTCCTCCCAGTTCCTCGTAAGACGCATTTCCCGGCCCTCAGGGTGCAACCCAATATTGTCTAGTAGTATGATGGACATTGTGATGCTCGATTGATTGCTTGTCCCGGGCATGATGGGGAGGTTGCAATGTCAACGGATACGTCCGATTCCTCGCGTAAAGGAACGTCGTTCTCGCTGGATACCTGGGCGCTGATTGTCGCCTTTTTGCTGGCCCTAGCGGTGAGATTCGGCGTGCTCAAGAACATCCCCTGGTAGCAGTTCGACAAGAACTGAACTCTCATTTCTGACGGAGAAGAATCATGGCGTCTTCAATTTCCTTGCCGCGGGTTGGGTCCGGGAGTCCGCTGCTGAACGCGCTGAGAATCGTACCGGGCGTTCTTCTGCTGGCGGGGATCGGATACGCCGGTAAGGTTCTGGAGCGCTCGGGAAACGCCTATGCGAAAGCACACCATTGGACGTTTCCCAACATCGAGTATGTTTTGTGGGCGATTCTCATAGGTTTGGTGATCTCCAACACCATGACAATCCCAAAACTGTTTCAATCTGGCATCGACACCTACGAGTTCTGGCTGAAACTGGGGATTGTGCTGCTCGGCTCGCGCTTTGTGTTGGCCGATGTACTGAAACTGGGCGGCATCAGCCTGGGGCTGGTCGTCATCGAGATCACGCTTTCGCTAGCGTTGATGACCCTTCTGGGACGACTGTTCAAACTCAAGCCGAAGCTTACGTCGCTGCTGGCGATTGGATCCGCCGTCTGTGGCGTATCCGCCATCATCGCCGCGAAGGGCGCCATCGATGCGGACGATGAGGATTCCTCGTTTGCGATCGCTGCGATCCTGGCACTGGGAGCGCTCTCTCTGTTCACGTTTCCGGCCATTGCGCACTCTCTGCACATGAATGACGTCTCCTACGGCTTGTGGGCTGGGCTGGGGATCGACAATACGGCCGAAGCAACCGCTGCCGGGGCGTTGTATTCGGATGCTGCGGGCAAGGTTGCCGTGCTTGCCAAAACGACTCGGAATGCCATGATTGGATTTGTTGTTCTGGCGTACGCGATCTATTGGGCTGGAAGAGGCCAGGCCGAGGCCGTCGACAACAAAGCCGCGTTCCTGTGGAAGAAGTTTCCGAAGTTTGTCCTCGGCTTTCTGTTGATGTCGTTACTGGTTGGCTTTCACGTGTTTAGCAAAGGGCAGGTTGCGTCGCTGGGGAATCTGTCGAAATGGGCTTTCCTGCTAACTTTCGCTGGTGTCGGCCTACGCACGAATTTTCGCGATATGTCGAAACAGGGTTTGCGCCCGTTTATCGTAGGGGCGCTCGGGGAGATCCTGATCGCGTGCCTGACGCTTGGTCTGGTGGTTGGCGCAAACCGGATCTGGGGCTTATGAGTGATGGCCTTGGCTGCGGGTTCGAGGACGGGGAGCGTCATTACCCAGTCGTGTGAAAACTCTTGCGGTTGCGGCTGCGGCATTCTGTCCAGGAACTCCCCTAACCAACACATTTCAAGGGCTTTTAGGGCACACGGCGACGGGGTAGCTCAATTGCAATCCAGACTAATGTAATAGACTTACTGATTGTGCAACTGGACCTTTGAAAGGTGGCGGAGAATGTACTTCGAACAGTTTCACCTGGGTTGTCTGGCTCTCGATTCCTACATGCTGGCCTCGGAAGGCGAGGCGATTGTGGTCGATCCCCAGCGAGATGTGGACATTTACCTGCGAGCCGCCGAGCAACAGGGCGTGCAGATCAAGCACATCTTTGAGACCCACCTGCACGCCGACTTCGTGTCGGGGCACAAGGAGCTGGCGGCGCGCACCGGGGCCAAGATCTACATCGGGCCCAACGGAGGCGCCAAGGTCTCTCACATCGAGGTGCGAGACGGCTTTGAAGTGCGCGCGGGCAAGATACGGATCACAGTTCTGGAAACGCCGGGGCACACGCCGGAGAGCATCTGCCTAGTTGTCACCGACGAAGAAAAGTCCCCCAACCCGTGGGCGGTTCTGACCGGCGACACGCTGTTCCTCGGAGATGTCGGACGTCCCGACCTGTCTGGAACGCACACTCCCGTGGTACTGGCGGGCATGCTCTACGACAGCTTGCACAACAAAGTGCTCAAACTCGCGGATGACGTGATCGTGTATCCCGGCCACGGCGCTGGGTCGCTTTGCGGCAAGAACATGCGCGCAGAACGTTCCTCGACCATTCGCACGGAGCGGCTCACCAACTACGCAGTGAAGATTGACAGCCGGGAAGAGTTTGTCCGTCAGCTGACTACCAATCTTCCGCCCCGCCCTGAATATTTCCCGCAGGATGCGGCAATTAATCGGGTAGGCGCGCCCGCGCTGTCAGAGTTGCCCAAACTGGAGCCGATTTCGGCGGAAATGCTGCAATCCCTGCTGAAAGAGGGTGTGTTCGCGCTGGATGTGCGTCCGGGCGACGATTTTGCCGCCGGGCATGTACCCGGCTCAGTGAGTATTCCGCTCTCGGGAGATTTTGCCTTCTGGGCGGGCAGCCTGCTTGGATTATCTTCGCGGCCGGTGCTGATCGCCGCATCGGAGGAGCAGTTGTCCGAGGTGCGAACGCGGCTGGCCAGAGTCGGCATTGACGATGCGCGGGGGTACTTAGAAGACGGAATCAAGGGATGGACCCAGGCCGGGCTAGCGTTGGCCGAACTGGAACAAATCAACCCGCGACTCTTGAGTGAGCGTTTGCAGAAGGACAAAACCCAACTGCTGGATGTGCGCCGCAAGCCGGAATGGGAGGCGGGACACGTCGAGGGAGCGACCTGGCTTGCGCTGGACGATTTCAAAACCTCGGACTTCAAGAAGTCGCTGCCAACGATTAATCGCGAGGCACCGATGGCCGTTATCTGCAAAGGTGGTTACCGCAGCCTGATTGCCGCCAGTCTGCTGCGGCGGGCGGGATTCGAGAACGTAACCAACGTGACGGGCGGCTTTGTCGGTTGGGAGAAGGCAAAACTGCCGGTCGTAACCGAATCGCCGGTTGTGGTCTAAGGGAATCGCCGAAAAAGGCCGGATTTGCGCGATCAGGGCACAAGAGCATTTTGTGCCCCTTCTTCTTTTGCGGGCAAATCTGGGCCCGTCTCCTTATCCCTTAGAGGCCTTTGCCTGGCACCGCGATCGGCAGCGCGCCGGACTCGCCTTTTTTCTTCCGGGTGGGAGTCTTCGGATTCCGGCTAAGAATCTTTGGACGCGAATCAGTCGCAGGCCCACGGCTGATGAGGTCAGCCAGCGTCGTTTGATCGAGGATCCTGGCCGCTGCATCCCGCACCTCCAGAAACACTTTGTAGAGGGCGCGGTGGTCCGCATCGCGATCGATCAAAATACGCAGTTGCCCTGCATCGCCAAACGGCGCAAGTGGCCCGTCAATCAAACGGACAATCTCACTCAACCGGATCTCCGACGGCGCGCGGCGCAATCGGTATCCGCCCTTGGCGCCCCGCACACTCTCGACGATGCGCGCGTTCTTCAGTTCGAGCAGTATCAGTTCCAGAAATTTCTCCGGCAGATTTTCTTCGTAGGCAATATCGCGAATTCGAATCGCGCCCTGGGTATAGCGGCGGGTCAGCATCATCAGAGCCTGTAACGCGTACAGCCCTTTTTGGGAGATCTTCATGGTTTTTATCCAAGTATCTCTATGGCACAGATATAGATTATAGAGGGCGGGGAGGAATCGGCAAAGCGCCAAATCGGCGTCTGGGCGGCTGGGGTAGGGTGTTTCTGCCACTTTAAGCTCTGCAACAGGGGAACATCCAGCACACCCCAAGAAACGGATCGCTTCTGCAACTCGACGAAACACGCAAACCGACTTGCGCTGGAGGGTTTGACGCCGAGTTCCTCCTTGGAACGTCCATAGAAGCAGAAAATTGTTGCAACATTAGGTTCACTTTGTGCAATAATCTGCGGCATAATGGAAACATCGAGTTTCGATCTGGTGTATCTGGAGAGCGACCCGAGAACGAAGCAACCGTCCGCGTGCGTCTGCACCAGAGAGAACGCCAGTGAAGACTACGCCGGAGTGAAAGCGGAAAAGCTGATCACGGCGCCGTGCCTGACCTTTATCGAACTGGATGCCGAAATCAGAAGGCTGCACGCGGAACTCGACGAGATTCGCGCCCGGGCGAAGAAGAAGTTTTACAGGGCGTTCAGCGCGGCAGCAAGCGCGTAGCGGTCCGCCAGTTGCGCCGTTGATGATCATGTCCATCTACATACTCGGTCTTTAGCCGGAATTGCACTTGACACAAAAGCAGGTGGACGCGTCAAATCTTCTGTTGGAGTCCCGCGGTTGGCCTTAACTTCTGCCGCGAGAGAGAAAGTTGAAGCTCTTGCAACATCCGCTAACCGAACGCTGCATATTCCGTTCTGACAATCTTTCCCTATTTACCTAAGGAGCAATTGCCATGGCTGAGAAAGCCGAAGTCCGTCATACGCTGAGCGAGCAACAGGCGCGCCAGCTCGCAAATGTCACCAAAACCGTCCCCATGATGGAGACGATTACGCCGCGCTGGCTGGTCGCTTTCCTGTCATGGGTACCCGTCGAAGCCGGCACCTACCGCGTCAACAAAGTGAAGCCCACGCATCCCGGCACCCGAACGATTGAGTGCAGTCCCGATGAAGAGATCGATCTCCCCGAGATCTATGTGGATTATGAAGAGAAACCGCGCGAGTACACGCTGAATGCAGTCACGACCGTGCTCGACGTGCAGACCCGCATTTCCGATCTGTACCGCAGCCCGCACGACCAGATTCGCGAACAGCTGCGCCTGATGATCGAGAAAGTGAAAGAACGCCAGGAGAACGAACTGGTCAACAATGCCGAGTATGGCTTGCTGAATAATGTTGCCTCGGAGTACCGCGTCAAGACCCGCAAGGGAGCGCCCACGCCGGACGACATGGACGAGCTCATCTCCAGAGTCTGGAAAGAGCCGGGCTTTTTCCTGGCCCATCCGCGTGCGATCGCGGCGTTTGGACGCGAATGTACCCGCCGCGGAGTTCCACCGCCGACGGTGAACCTCTATGGCTCGCAATTCCTGACGTGGCGCGGCATCCCGCTGGTTCCTTCGGACAAGCTCGCGATCAAGGGTGAGAAATCGAACATCCTGTTGATTCGCACGGGCGAGAAGAAGCAGGGCGTGATCGGGTTGTTCCAGCCGGGACTTCCGGGAGAAGTGACGCCCAGTCTGTCGGTTCGCTTCATGGGCATCAATCACAAGGCGATTGCTTCATATCTGATTTCGCTCTATTGCTCGATTGCGGTCCTTACGGATGATGCAATCGGCGTGTTGGAGGGCGTCAATGTCGATCAATATCACGAGTACAAGTGATCGCGTAGCAACCGACGCGCCGACATCGTCTTCCACGCCAGAAGCCGCGCAAGAAGAAGGTACGAAGAAATACCAGGGCGTTTCCGCCTTGATGTCGGCAGTGCCCGATCCGGCAGCGATTGCAAAACTCGCCAACGAGTTTTTCGCAGCGCTGCCGGGCGCGGCCTCGCCTGCGAACGCGGCGTTGTCATCGCCCTCGCCCAACGCGGCGGAGCCGATTCCCGTCGCGCCGCCGGGGGTGCCGGATTATCCGCGAGAGATGTTTTCTTTTCCCGCAGTGCCCAACGCGGGAGTACCACAGCCGCCTTCGTCGCCCACGAGCGCGCTGAATGAGGCCGATTTCCGCGCGATCGCCGCTTCGCTGGCGGGCGCGCTGCCACTCGCTCCCCAAGTCAGGGCCGCTGCTCCGCCGGCGGCGGTGCCCGCCTCTTCGTCGTCTGTCGCCGCGGAGAGCGGAGGGCCGTGGGCCGCTGCGCCGCAGATTCCGCCCGCAGCGGAGAAGTATTCCTTCCCTGGCGTTCCGGCAGCGCCTGCTTCGCCTCCGACCGCGCCGCCGAGCGGCTCGGATTTGGCCGCAGTTCCCTCTTCGCCGGCAGCTAATGCCGCGGGAAGCAGAACGGACCCATGGGCCGAGGACCCGCACTTTGCGGGGCTGAGCGACGTGTTCTCATTTCCTCGCGTTCCCGGAGCGTCGGTTCCCGCTGTTCCGGAAGCGACGACTTCGCAGCCAAGCGTACCGGCGTCTCAGCCTGCTCTCGGCACGATTCCAGCCGCGCCTCCGACTCTACCGGTTGCGAACTTGCCGGGACCCGCGCCGGCGATCCCGGCCACTGTTCCGTCATTGGCAGTTCCCCAGGCCGCTGACGGTTCGCATGAGGCGGAGACAGCTTTGTATCCGGGTGTAGCTTCAACATTTCCGTCCGTGAGCGAGATGTTTTCATTTCCCGGCGTCCCCGGCGCGCAGTCGCCTCCAGGCGTTCCAGTTCTGCCTTCGTCGATTTCCACGAACCCTCCCTCCCCAGCGAGTGTGCCTGCAATTCCGTCACAGATTCCCGGCGTTCTGACTCCAACGATTCCCGGATTTCCCGGCACTGTCCCCGATGGGGGCAAGACTGCACCGCCTGCTTCATTGCCCGCAGGAATCGAGACCGTCGAGTTCCGTCCGGATCTTGAACCGGCGCAGCTTGGAGTTGCCAAGCGTCCGCTTGATCCGCGACTGATCCGCCAGGATTTCCCGATCCTGCAGGAGCGAGTTCATGGCCGGCAGTTGATCTGGCTCGACAACGCCGCCACCACGCAGAAACCAAACGCGGTGATTGATCGCTTGTCGTATTTCTACCGGCACGAGAATTCCAATATCCATCGCGCCGCCCACACGCTCGCGGCGAGAGCCACCGACGCTTATGAGAGCGCGCGGGAGAAGGCGCGCCGATTCATGAACGCTTCCTCAACGCGCGAGATCATCTTTGTTCGCGGCACCACCGAGGGCATCAATCTCGTCGCCAAGAGTTGGGGCCACCGCTATGTCGAAAAAGACGACGAGATCGTCATCACATGGCTGGAGCACCACGCCAACATCGTGCCGTGGCAGCAACTGTGTTCGGAAAAAGGCGGGCGCCTGCGCGTAGCGCCGGTCAACGATCGCGGCGAGATCATCCTCGAAGAGTACGAGAAGCTGCTGAGCCCGCGCACGAAAATCGTATCGTTCAGCCAGGTATCGAACGCCCTCGGCACGATCACGCCAGCACGCGAAATGGTGGAGATGGCCCATCGTCACGGAGCGCGCGTGCTGGTCGATGGTGCGCAAGCCGTCTCTCACATGCGGACGGATGTTCAGGCGCTCGATTGCGACTTCTATGTTTTTTCCGGCCACAAGGTGTTCGGGCCAACTGGAATCGGCGTAGTTTATGGCAAGGCGGACGTGCTCGACGAAACCCCGCCGTGGCAAGGCGGCGGCAACATGATTGTGGACGTCACTTTCGAGAAGACCACCTACCAGCCAGCTCCAGCCCGGTTTGAAGCGGGCACCGGCAACATCGCGGACGCGGTCGGACTCGGCGCCGCGCTCGACTATGTCGAACAGGTCGGCATGGAAAGCATTGCCGCCTACGAGCACGAGCTGCTGAACTATGCCACGGCGGGTCTGCTCACCGTCCCTGGTTTGCGGCTGATCGGAACCGCTCGTGAAAAGGCGGGCGTGCTCTCGTTCATTCTGGATGACATTCGCACCGAGGATGTGGGTGCCGCGCTCAATCAGGAAGGAATCGCGGTGCGCTCAGGCCACCACTGTGCTCAGCCGATTCTGCGGCGCATGGGCGTAGAGAGCACGGTGCGCCCGTCGCTGGCACTCTACAACACCTGCGAGGAGATCGATTCACTTGTGGCCGCGCTGCTACGTATCCAAGCTGGACGCGGCCATCGCGGTCTCTAGTGTTTTTGCATTCGTGCAAGGCGTCCCAATGAGTCGCCGCCGCTAGCCGACGCGGCTGAAGTTCACCCACGCATCGGATCGCGGCTCAGGCTCGGCCACGCCTTCGCCAGCCTCCAACAAGCAGACTGTTCCGCGCAGGTTCTCCCACGCCGCTTGATTCAGCGCCGGATCGGAGCTGACGAGATCGCGGATCATATCCCACGCGGCGACGTTCAGGGCACCCTCCGGCGAAAGCCCCAACGCCAGCGAGACCGAGCATTGCGGGCAGAACACAATTCGCTGCGCCCCCGATTTCTGCCGCGGTTTGATTCCCACCGTTTGCGCGAACATGTAGATGGCTACGAATTTCCGCCCGGATTCAAGTTCCCGGTTGCAGCGTAAGCAGCGCACATTCTCCAAAGGTGTTTTCCTCGGGCCAGTTGCGGCCAATGCAACACCCTTTACTTTCTCCAAGCAACCGCCGCGGGCACAAGTATGTAGAAGGATTCCCGCCAAGAGCTGTATGGAAGGCTGTATGTGAAGTCGGAGTCACTCAGAAGCTTTTTAAGGTTGCGGCATGAGCCTTTATTGCAAGATCGCGTCACCACAATGAAGCCGAGCCGTCCAGAGTCTAGCTGTTGGCGCTCACGGTCTGCAATCAAGTTCGACAATCGTCCGCCGGGGCCGACCAACTCGTTGCGAAGACCAGACGCGGGTGGAACCTCGTAGGTAAAGACACGGCACCGCCGCCGTGCGGCCCAAAGAACGGCCGCAGATGACAACAAAAGAAAACTGAATTAAGCTCTAGTTTCAGCCATCTACCATGCAAGCCGGGATGGCGGAACTGGCAGACGCAGCGGACTCAAAATCCGCCGGGCTTCGGCCCTTGGGGGTTCGACTCCCCCTCCCGGCACCAGCACAAAAAACCCTACAGAATAAGCGGTTGGCTGGCGCTAGCTCACCGCATCAGATGCACTCTGAGGCAGACGCAGCGGACCTTACATCCCATATATAACCACGAGTGTAAAACCTATCCAACTGACATAATTAGGTTTATTTGAAAATTGCCGTAGTGGGCATGGCTTACACATCTGTTACACAATTTCCGGTTCTTACGCCCCTTCCGACAAGGAATGAAGATGCCGGAACAACGCACCAACCTTGGCGCGCACGTTCTCCTCATCATGAGTCGTGCGGAGATTTTTTCCGATCTCGGTCTGGCTCGGTACGCACGGGTATGTGTCATCACTTCTTGATATGTAATGACGTGTTGCAACGCTTGCATCCACTCCGACGCCCGAAGACTGCGGAAATCGAGTCACGCCCACAAGCAAGACATTGGCGCAGCCACAAGACGGTCGCCGAAGTGGACCGGTCTTCCGCCATCGTAGAGAACCACTCCTAGCTTGAAGTTATCTCCGCAAGCGTCCGCCAACTTTCGGAGCCCTTTGAAGTCACCGGCGTTCACGGTAGCGCTCGCCTTGACTTCGATACCGACCAAAGCACCACTCCCCGTTTCGATCACCAGATCAACCTCGTCCTGATCTTTGTCCCGGTAGTGGTACAAAGCGCAGCTCTCACCGAACCACGACGCCTGTTTCAACACCTCAGAGAAAACAAATGTCTCCAGCAGCGGTCCGAAGCTTGACCGGTCTTTCGCGATCCGTTCCGCGGTAGCTCCCAACAGCGCGCCGAGTAGACCGGAATCCAGGAAATGCAACTTGGGCGTCTTTACCAGCCGCTTCAATTGGTTCTGAAACCACGGTTCCACCTTTCGGACAAGAAACAACTGCTCCAGAACAGCGACGTACTTCCTGGTCGTCTTGTCGTCAAACCCAACTTGGGCGCCCATCTGCGTGAAATTGGTTAGCCTGCCAGAGTGGTGGGCGAGAACCTGCAGCAGCCTTGGCATTTGATCAAGCTTTTCCACGTCGGCAACTTCGCGTACATCCCGCTGCACGATGGCTCTTATGTAATCCCGCGCCCATGTCTGGCGTCGCTTTGGATCTTCGCGCCGCAGCATTTCTGGGTAGCCGCCAGTCAGTACGGCTTGTACTAGGTCTTTGCCGATCATCAGCTCCGCGGGTTTGCCGAGTTTGCTATCGAACGCGGCTTTTAGGAAGTCGGGCTTTTTGCCTCGGATTTCAGCCCGCGAGAGGGGCAGAAGGCTCACGATCTCCATGCGGCCGGCTAGACTCTCTGAGACCTGAGGCAGAGTCAGGATATTGGCTGAGCCCGTCAACAGAAACCGGCCGGCCCGGCGATCATCATCGACTGACTTCTTGATGGCCCGGAGAAGGTCGGGCACTCGCTGAACTTCGTCAATAGTCGTTCGATCGAGCGCCCGCACTAACCCAGTTGGATCGCTACGTGCCGCGGCCAGCACCGTGTCGTCGTCCATGGTGATGAATTCGCGATTGCCCGCGACCAAATCGCGGACCAGGGTGGTCTTGCCGCACTGGCGCGGCCCCGTAACCATGACGACCGGCGTGTCCTTGAGTGCGGTGGCCACCAGTTCGGCGGAAAAGCGAGAAAAGAGCGCGTGATCGGCATCGTCCATGCTGGGCGGAGGCTCCGTCTGGTTCGGATTGATGGCTCGTCTATTTCGGATTATAGGCTCGTCTGATCCGGAATGGAAACTGAACGGTGCCGGGACTCATTCCGGCTCGTGGTGGGCCACCTGTACCTGGGTATGCGCGATACAGGGGGGGCCTACCAGATTGAGCCTGTATCTTCCGATCCGGTTCCTTCATCGCCCCCGGTCGTTACAGCTTTGCCTTAGTCAACCGGCGCAGAAGACTTTCCTTGGCGGCATGCTTCTGGCGGAGTTCCCCCACGGCGGACTGGAATGCAGTCACCTGGCCTTGCCGGACCGCAAGATCTCGCAGGTCAACCAGAAGAGTGATCGCCTTGTCATATTCATTGGGCTGCCGCTTCTGGATGTGCGCTGTAATCTGGTTCCAAGTCGCTTCTTCGCGCTTCTCCAATTGGTCCAGATAGCGAGCGCGGTTGGCCTCGTCCTCCGCTTTCCGGCGCGCCGCTTCTGCCGCTCGCTTCGCCTCCAGTAACCGTTCCCTTTCTTCCGCACGGGCGTGGGCCAATGTCAGGAGATCACCGGCAGTGCGCCGCCGAATTCCGTCGGGCTCGGGCAAAGTGCGTAGCGCTTTCTGTTGCTCGAAACGTCGCAGCAATTCGTTCTTCCACCGTTCACCGGGTTCAGCGACTGCGACAACCAGCAAATTGTTCTTTTCCTTTTCGGGCAGGCTCTGAATCCAGGCCGCCAGTTCCTCCCGATCCGGGCTAGCGTTCAGCGGTGCCGAAGCCGATGCAGCAACTTCAACGAGATCCTCGTCTATTCCAAGAAACTCGATCAGCGAACGGAGGGGAGCGGACAATTCGCCCAGGCCAGCAGGCACTGCTGGCTCCAGATCGTCCTCGGCGAACTCTTCATTCTGGGCGCAAAGTAGCCATCCGAGATAAAGGCAGCGGATGTCTCCGCGCAGAATCTCCGAGCGCAGCGACATCAGCGAGCCCATCCATCCTGTGCCGTCGTCCCAGTCATCGTCCTCTGACTGATTTTCAAACGCGACGATCACAGAGTTTCCGGCTCTTCGCACGTGAGCAGCTTCGCCTGGGAGCATGGTTCTGAACACTCTGTAGTCAACCAATCCTTGCGGAAGGCGGAGATGGAATTCACGTGCTCCCCAGTTTGTAAGGTAAAGAAAGGCGTCGAAGTACTTCTCCAGAAGTCTGAGGGGATCCGCTTTCAGATCCCCCCATTCGTAGTGATTCGTGAAACTCGTGGAACTAATCGCGGCGCGCGTCGAGATGGATCGCAATTCGGCGATCTCAGCTCTTGTCAGCGCCCGGTCGATCGTCCGGAAATCGTAGTACTGGTATTCGCTCAGTCAGAATCCCCTGCGCCAGTGGCGGTACGCTGTGATCCACTCTGCACCGCCGGGCGCTGGCGTCGGCAACGGCAGATCAAGGATTCCGATCCCCTGCCGGGTTTTGCCGTGGCGGCAGATCGCTACAATCTGACCATCGCGTGTCATGTCCACCTTCTCCACAACAACGTCAACACCGAGGACATTTGTGGAAAAAGGCAGCGCGAGATGATCCTCCATCATCGTGAGGAAACCGACAGCCTGCTCCTCTTCGGTATACGCATCCACGACCGCTTGCTCAATCAGTTTCTCCAGTTTCGCCTTGCTGAATGACGGAAGATTGGTGTCGGGGTCGCGCTTCAACTTGCGTACATCCATGTGGACCACAACGGGCTTGGTGTTCTGGTGCGTCATATCCCTCCATCGCTGGGCGACGGCCCCTCGGCGGCCGCAGCGCCAATTCTATAGCCGATGGCACCGTAGCCTTTTAGTCGGCGGGCGTACATTCGCGCCAACATCAGCACCTGCCGGTCGACATAGTCGTAGACGCGAACAACATGCTTGGCATCGTGAAGCCGATGGAGACGTCCAACATACTGTTGCAACGTTCCCTTCCAGGAAATCGGCATCGCCAAGAACAACGTATCCAGACGAGCATCATCAAATCCCTCACCAATGTAGCTGCCCGTTGCCAGGATGACTCTTGGCTCGCTCTCCGGAACAGCCGCAATAGCTTCCGCAATCGTCCGGCGCTGTTTCTTGCCCATGCCGCCTTTTAGCACAAACACGTTACTCACTTTGCCAGAGAGCGCCGTCTCAAAGTACTTCAAGTGATTGGTCCTGCCGGTGAGAAGCAGCGGTGAGCGCCGGTCTCCGACTGCGCGCAGCAGATCGGCCAGGATCATTTCATTGCGAGCACGGTCATCTGCAAGTGCAGCGTACACTTCCTGAATCGTTGTATCGATCCGCTCGGGCGGCATGCAAAACTCAGTCAACCGGGGAACCACTTCATGTTCGAACGGCGTGACTTCGGTCATCGAACGTGCGCTGAGCTTATGTCGTATCGGACCGCACTGCATGTAGATGATCGGGTGGTGTCCATCTTTGCGCTCAGGCGTTGCCGTCAGGCCAAGGATGTACCTCGCCTTTACTTGTTTCATCACCTGCTCAAAGGTGAACGCCGACAAATGGTGGCATTCGTCGACAATGACGTGCCCGTATTCTGCGACGAAATCTTTGACTCCCTCTCTGCCGTGGGTGCTTTGGATGATGGCGATATCCACGGTGCCGTTACGGTCGTTCTTTCCGCCCCCAACCTGGCCGATCAATTTGGCTGGAAGATTGAGAAACATCGCCAATCTGGCATGCCACTGATCCAGCAGCTGCTGGCGGTGAACCAGTACGAGAGTATTCACCTTTCGCGCCGCGATCAGCCATGCGGCCACTGCGGTCTTGCCGAAAGCAGTAGGAGCACAGAGGATCCCTTCGTCGTGTTCAGCCATTATAAAAACAGCGTCTTGCTGGGATGGGCGCAATTGGCCGCAAAACTTCACGTCAATTGAACGTCCCGTGCACCGCTCGTCACGGATGTCTGGCTTGATGTGATGTGCTTCAAACTGCTCCATTACCTCGGCCAGACACCCACGCGGCAAAGCAATGTGGTTGGCGAGATCCTCGCCGCACGCGATTATTCGCGCCTTGTTAAAAGTGGGAAGCCGCATCGCTTGTGCCTTATAGAATTCAGGATTCTGAAATGCGGCCAGCCGAAGCAGACGGTTCAGCATCGCCGGAGGCAGCCCGTTCTTCTCGATATACAGGAGGTTTGCGCGAACGATTTGAACCGCGGGTGGAAACGGTCCTGGTATTTGGCGTTCGACTCTCTTTTGTGACGGCGGCAGCGCCCAAGGATCTTGCGGGGCGTCATCTACAATGCTGACCCTGACACCAATGAGATCTCCTCGTTTCTGAGCTTCCCGCACAACCGCCTCGACTGCGTCGGCCGACATTCTTTCTACGCTTGCCAGAAATGCCCACTGATCTTGGTACGGACGGAATTCCGAATCGACAAAAACACTGTTTCCCTCTGCACGCGGAACCTTTTGCAGAGGCAGAGCGATCAGGTTGCCGAGACCTCCCTTGGGCATCGTGTCCTGATTGGGAAAGAATCGGTCGTATGACTCCAGACCCAGTTGGTGCCGGAACTCCATGGTTCGAGTGAGAATTGCGCAGCCCAGTTTTCGCGCGGCGGTCGCAGGAATTGCCCGATTGAAGAATATCCACACATGGCCTCCGTTTCCTGAGCGAGAACGTTCCAAAACTGCTGGCACATTCATCTCGCAACAAGCCACAAGGAACGCAGCGGCGTCCTTCTGCCAGGTCTTCTTATCGAAATCAACCGCCAGAAGCCAGCAGGTCTCGTCTTGCAAAAGTGGATAGATTCCGACTGTCTGATCCCCAACAAGATGGCCACGAACAACATCTTGGGTCAGTGGCCTGAACTTTCTGGTCTGGCGATCAACTTTCTTGCGGTCCTTAGTCTTTGGCACGTAGATACGACTTCCAATCGCGATCTGCCTTCGGCATGTAGCCAGATCGCCCGTCGGCGCTCTCCCAGCGAACGGCATAAACATCGTTACGTCCACGGAAGAGACTGCGAAACAGCTCGATCCGTTGTTCCGCCGTACCGAATGCGGACCTGGTAACCCATGGAGCAGCAATTTTGGTCTCAGGGCTCTGAGGAATCCCACTTGTGGATGAAATCTCCGGGATTGGTACACTGTGCTCGACTAATAGCCTGCGCAGCCAAGCATTTTCTTCACGTAGGCGCCCTATCTCCGCCACGGATGCCTCTAGGCTCGGAAGCTCGTTGTCAGTTTTGCTCAAGTCAAAGACCTACCTGCACGTGCGCCACTTGACTCCAGAATGATCGCACATCGCTGGCTTCCGCTCTGCGCTGCACGCGTGTAGTGCCAAAGGGGGATGGTTTCTCGTCGTGGTAATCGAGAAATCTAGCTCTAGCTGGTAGGTATAAGGTCCCTAGGATCGGATACTGGCAGGCGGAGCGGACTCGAGAAAAGCTTGAGTGCTCGCCCGGCAAACTGGCGATGCAGAGCTGCTCAATGTCGGGGGTCCTCGTTCATGTGGAGATTACGAGCCAAGTCTGCCGAAAAGGCAGCCGGATAGGGTGTAGAGACTAGAGGGGCAGCACCTAAGACCCTGATCATCGGGGTGAGGTGAAGGATAAGTTCAGGACCGCAAACCGGGTGCGGGGCTTCCTACAGCATCCGGGCGGGCGAAAGCCGTGGATCTGCAAAAAAGCCCCGAAACTTACATAGTTGCTTTCACATTTTCACATTTAGTCCAAGCTATGTAGTTTAGTTTCAACAGTTAACGTAAAAACGCAGCGGACTCAAAATCCGCCGGGCTTCGGCCCTTGGGGTTCGACTCCCCCTCCCGGCACCACACCTAAACCCCTTGAGATCAATCTCTAGCTGGCGCTAGTTGCGTACCGTTTCAAACACGCTGCGAGTTCGCCAACCGCCGATTTTCATAATGATCACCCGGCAACTCCCGTCCTATGGAGACTTCCTACTTGGTCAACGGCTTCAAGATCTCTCCTAGAACATCTCCCGCAGGACCGGACGCTTCGGTGCGCTCCAGATGCGGATTTCTGATGCCGTCGTGGTATGAAATCGAGTAGGTCTTGAAGAACTTTGCATTCTCCACCAGTAAGTCAATCGGCTGCTTGCTATCTTTTGACGCGCGCAGCGCGTCTTGCAGTACATCGCTCGACCAGGCTCGACCGTTGACCGCAACCAGCTTCATGCCGGGACCGATCCCGGCGAGATATGCGGGCGACCCATAAGTAACGTCTTCGAATACGCCGTCTTTCTTCACTTCAAAACCCAGGGAGTACGAGGCATCGACGGATTGGGATTGTCCTTCTCCCGCGTGAATAAACATATTGGGCTTATCGTCATAAACCAGCCGCCAGCCGCCGCGTTCGATGCCGCCGAGGGGCGCGCCTGCCTTCACTGCGTTCACTCGGTTTTTTAGAAGCGCGTCCCAGTCATAAGGCGTCACTTGATTCAACGTACGCACCACATCGTCAAATGTATAAGGCACAACTTTAGGGGGACCGCTCTCGCCACCATGAAAGAGGCGGCAGAAATCGTTCAGCGACTTTTGACCGTTGGTTTGCTGCCGGATGGTCGTGTCCACCTCCAGCCAGATCAGTTCCCCCTCCGGATAGTAATCAAGGCCGCGCCGCCAGCTTTGCCATTCCGCACCCTGCATGCGCAGAATCTGCACCGACCTAGCCGTGTCCTCCAGCGGACGCCAGGTTCGACCCGGGCGGTGGTCCAACTCCGCGGCGGTGGCCGCCAAGGCTTCGCGATATTGCTCCGGCGACCAGAGCCCAGAGCGCGCCGCCAACACTCTTCCGAGATACTCGGTCAATCCCTCATACACCCAGAGCAAGTCGCCCACCATTGGGTCCTGGTAGTTGGCGGTAGCCAATCCGGCCGGACGCCGGTATTTGCCGTTCCACGAATGAGTAAACTCATGCGGAAGCAAGTCCGCTTCCAGCATGTGAATGTCGGGATCGATCAGCGTGCGCTCTTCCTCACTGTTGTCGCTGGACTGGTGATGCTCCAAACCGTGGTGACCGGCCTCGTCGCTGAGTGTCAAAAGAAAGTGATAGTCGAGATAATGACGCGCGCGGAACAGAGCGCCCGACTCGGCGACCAGTTTGCGGTAGGCAGATTCGTCGGCGGGCGTCATCGCCAGGCCCGCTTCGCTCTCGCTCACCATGTCGATGACGTGCGCCGGCGTTTCTCCCGGTTTCGTCAGTTCGATCTTGCGGTAGTGATCGCCGGCAATGAGCGGAGAATCGATCAGCATGGTGAGCGAGACCGGCTTGAAGACTGCTGTATCGGACTGTCCGACACTTTCCACGGGCAGCGCCGTGCCAAATTTCCACCCCGCCGGAAGCGACACCGCAGCTTTCACTTCCACATCATCTGAACGCGCGCCCTGCGGATACAGCACGACCTGGTTCCAGTTCAAGTCGAGAACGTGCGTGGTCGCCGCAGGTCCGCTGGCACCGGCGCTGCCGTTCTCGGTGATCGTGTCCATCGAGATGTGCAGTTCGCCCACTCCCGCAGGCACGTCTATGTGAAACGCATACATGTCTACCGGGTCGCGCTCCCAGGGTAGAGTCTGGCCACCAGCTTCCATCTTCAGGCCGGTGACATTGGCAATCGGTCCCGAGGGACGATGATTGCCGGGAATCCATTTCGGATAGACGAGCGTGAGCGGCCCGGGCTGAACCGGAATCGTCAGCCGGGAGTGATAGAGATTTCGTGGCGCGTCGCTGAGATCGACAAACAACTGCATCGACTGACCACTGGCGGCGCTAACGGGAAACGAAGAAAGGAAGACGATAAAGCTCGCGATCAAGAGAAATCGGCGCACCAGCAACTCCCTAAAAGCAAGACTCAGTGAGGTGGTGAGCTTATCGGAGACTGCAATGCCGATGCAACTCGGCTGGAATTGGCGGCCGCCGTCAAGTCTTGTTCCATGCCGACCCCGGCCTCCCCCGGAACGGCAATCCCCTTGAAAAGCCTTGCTGGACGGGGAAATGGGGGATTGCAAAGGGTAGTCTGAGCGGGTACACTTTGGGCTGATTTTGGCGTTTTTGCCCCTCCCTCAGTCACGCCCGCGCGGCGGATTCCGGCGCACTGGACCCCAGCGAGGAGTCAATCGCACGGTGCAATTGACGTCTCCGCCA